>Ga0209816_1000027_pt1 | contig 117821 bp, 131 predicted proteins | sample CoawatmetaG01DNA_FD_187509 | JGI IMG/M metagenome (GOLD analysis project Ga0209816, IMG submission 187509) | Marine microbial communities from the West Antarctic Peninsula - Coastal water metaG017-DNA (SPAdes) (version 2) | ecosystem: Environmental > Aquatic > Marine > Coastal ...
ATATATGGCTGAGTTAGACAATGCCGCATTTGAAATGGGTGCACCTGAGCTTGAATCAGTACAAGAAGCTGAATTAAATAATTTAAGAAAGAGAGCAGGACTTGAAGAAAAAGAAGGCGACGATTGTTCCATCTGTTTCGGTAGAGGAAAGATAGATGCTCATTCAGAAGACGGTCCTAGCAAATGTCAAAAGTGTAAAGGCACTGGCAAAGAGCAATGGAGACCGGAGCCAACAGATTTCAGCAAATTTGGTATTGGTGAAGCAGAAGAAAAAGAAAATAAAACTATCACAGTCAATGCACCAGTTGCATTATCTGGCGATAGTATTTGGGACAATGACAATACAAACCCTAAATCAGTAAATGTTACAGAAATTGAAGTTGTAGCAGACGATCCTTTTAACGAAGATGATACTTATGCATCTGTTAATGTTAAGCATGATGGTCCATGGACAATATACACTGATACAGGCTTCCAAGACGAAATATCAAAGATTGTAGGTTTTAAAGTATCATTTACGGAGCAAGGTATGCAAGAAGAAGGAGTAGCAAGTATGGAAGGTGACACAAGGTCTGCAGTAGAAGAAGAAATAGATCGCATGAAACACTTGGCAGGTATGACAATCGAAGAAGCAGATATGCCAGACTTTGACAAAGGCGAACGTCCGCGTAATTCAAAAGAACGTGCCGCTTACCGTAAGTGGAAAAAAGATTCAGCAGCAGGCGCTAAAGATGATAGCGATGTAGTTTCTATTAGTCCTAAAGACAAAAAAGATGCTGAAGCAAGACCTGCAAACGCAGCTGCAGCTAATCCAACTCAAGCACAATTTACAGATATCAATTTAGATACTATGAAAGTAGACGGTAAGTCTATTCCTAGTAAGCAACGTGCTAAAAGTATTGCAAATCAAATACCAGATAACCTAGACTTAAATGATCCAGCAGTTAAGAAAGAAGCATTCTTAAAGTTTACTGCAAAAAGACCAGACTTAATGTTTGGCGAGATTAATGCACGTTTATCTAACGATGACACTGGCTTAGCATTAAGCGATAGACTTAGTCCTATTGTGAGAAAGTTAGAAGATAGCCGTAACATAATGGAACTCGACGCAGAAGATAAAGCATTCGCACTTAAACTTTTACAATCAGCTATCACTGGTATGGAATTAGTTAAGTCCACAGACATTGACAAGCAAATAGAAGTTGAGCCAATGCAGATGGACGCAGACGACAATGACGATGAGTACGATGATGATTCAATGGTACCAGTATTAGATACAGATGATGAAGAATTAGTTCGTGACAGTGTTAACTTTGACAGTATTAGAGCAGAGTATGATATTTTACCAGAAGGTAAAATGAAAGACATTATACAAGATGCTATGGACATGAGCAGAGAAGAATTTGATGCAAAATGGAAAGGCGAGTTTGATTACGATCAACTAAACAAAGACTACAACGATGATTTAGAAGAAGGTAAATTACCTGCAGGACTCCAAGCATATCAAGATAAAAAGAATGGCAAGAAAGATGATGCTGACAAAGACGACGAAGAAGTAGACGAAGATAAAGAAGATAAAGAAGAAGTAGACGAAGCATTAGAAGACATTAAAAGACTAGCTGGCATTGAAATAGCAGAAGGTGCTAAAATAGATTGCCCATGTTGTAAGGGCGGTAAAGATAGCTGTTCAACTGGTAAAGATGTATGCGGTACATGCGATGGCACCGGTAAAGTCGACGAAGCGTATGAAGCAGTAGTAGAAACAGTTGCAGACGAGATGGTAGAAAATACAATTGACTTAGCAATGAAAGAACTACGCCAATTAGCAGGTATCTAACAATGAACGAAATACAAAGATTACAACAACTAGCAGGTTTGCCAATCACAGAAGCAGAAACAGGTGACGAAGTTACTAAAACTGTTGCAGGACACACTGATGCTGAAAAAGATATGATTATGAAACAGTTATATCAAACAGGCAAATACTGTGTAGAACTTTACGGTATGTTAGGCAAGATGGACGGTAATACTGATTTCCCACATTGGTGGCAGGGTAAGATTGTTAAAGCATCAGACTATATTGGTGCTGCTAAACATTACTTAGAAAATGAAATTGAAGCACCGGATGTTGACACTATGCCATCTCCAGATATAGAAGATAACGATCCCTCAGGCGTTAGTTAAGACTAAATCCAGTCTGTATTATTAACTAGTTTATCAGCATACTCAGGCCAGAATAGGCCTGCTCTAGGTCCGCCATTACACTTACCATCGCTTTCGCCTGGTATCTTAATCCATAAAAACGCATCACATTTTTCTTCATCTGTGTCACATGTAGGTGGTATACCTAAACTACGGCCTGGTGGGTTACACCAATCATTGCCGTGAGAACCATTGCCATTACGACTAGTGTCTATAACAAAATGATCATTAGGTCTTTGTTCGCATATTTGCAATGACCACTTCATACTTTCTTTAGTGCTTCTAAAGTTACTTACATTTACACTAAAGCCTCTTACTTTATCATTGCTTACTATGTCTAATAACTTAGCAACTTCGCTAGGTGCTAGCCAATTACTATGCCCTACATCGACGTAAACAAGTGCGTTAGAGTTGCTTGTAAGCGTCTCTAAGCCTTCTTTAAGTAAACTTAGCCTAGACTCAGCAATGCTTTTATCCATTAGTGTACTGTGAGGTATAGCGTCTGGTTCGAATATAACTATGGGTGCTCTATCGCCTATACCTCTACAAAATGCATGTAAGAATTCTAAATATGCTTCTCTGGTTTTTGCACCACCTTTACTATGATGTCCTACATCTCTTTCTGGTATATTGTATATAACTAGCACAGGCAACTGTGGATCAACACGTTTCATTAAACGTCCTAATCCATCGTCAATATTACAAGAATACTTGCCTTGCCTATCGCCGTACCAGAAACTTACTGGTTGTTCAAATATTTTAGCAACACTAGGGTAAGCAAGTCTGTGGTCTTTTACTCTGTCAAAGTTATTAACCCAAAAAGGATAATCCATTAGCCGTTATCTAAATTAGTTACATTGTTTACAGTTAGTGGATAAGTGTTTGTTGTAGGATATGTAAAATGTTTTTGCAGTTCTGGTTTTAACGGAGCGTCCCATTGACCTGCTTTACATTTCTCGATAGCTTCGTTGGATATTCCAGCAAGTTCCATTTCTTCGTAATCACTAAGCAAGTAACTTTTAATGTAAGGGAGCATCTGGCACGGGCAAGTACCTTCCCAGTGAAGGTTCAATGAATTATCCATTAGTGGATTTTCATAGTCGAACATTTCTTGTTCTGGGTTATAATAATAAGTTTTTGTAGTTGGTAACAGTTTGTATACTGTTAATCCCTGATCAGGAGTCCTAAATGTTGGTAACGGCATCTCAACACCATCAACGGCATACGATTCAACTACATCAGGATTAAATGATGTAATCCTTGCCATGTCTAAACCATTAAGTAAATATTGACTTCTTTGTAAATGGTCAATGTATTCACCGTCTTTACCTAAGCCTTCGCCTCTTCGTTCCATCTGGCCATTAGTTTCTTCTAATCCTACTCTGTCTTGATCAGGCTGGTAGTATCCGTATCTTGCACCCCAGTTCTTACTAATCCAATCTTTTTCGTCCTGCCACTCTGGGGTTTTGTTATCCATCTTGGTAACTTTACCCTTGTAAGTTTTAGTGTAGCCTTCGACCCCGCCGGAATGTGCTTCGTACACTAATTCCCCGTCAAGTAGTTCGCATGTTAATTTACCTGTATTACAATCTAAGTGCCAGTCAAGTAGTAAATGTGGTTTATCCATTTGTCATCCCCTGTAATTTTTTAAATGTCTTCTCTCGTCTTGCGAAAGCTCTTTTTAGTTTTAGATCGCCTGCAAGTGAACTATCGATAAACAGTTTCCCTCGTAAATGGTCTAGCTCGTGTTGGAAAACTCTAGAGTCTATGCCCTCTAACCAAACTTCAACTACTTCTTGTTCTACTGTTTGATATCTTACTTGGACTTTTTTTGGTCGTGTAATGTTTAAATATAAAAGAGGGAATGTTAAACATCCTTCTTCGATAACGCAAGTTTCTTCACTAGCGTCAAGTATTTGCGGATTGTATATTCCGATGTCACCTTGTGTAGAATGTGTCATTACAAACATCCTGTGCTGAGAACCACACTGCGGTGATGCTAGGCCAATTCCTATATTCTCATGCATAATTTGAAACATTGCTTGTTGTCTTTCTATCCAATCGACTTCTACATCAAACGGATCTAATGTTGATTCAGTGTGTAACGCAGGGTGCCTGGGTTCTACTAAATCTGCTTGCCATTCGTTTTTGTTTGTTGTCATACTATCCCTTTAAACATTTTTATATATTTATTATATAGTTGAACTTCTAGTTTAAATGCTTCTTGTTCCCATGGCTGATCTTTTATATTATTTACTAGATGCATATCAACACCGTGCCATGTGGAACCATTTCCACTTAACTCTCCTTTAATAAACTGCTTTGCATGCACTAGCTCGTGACATAGTGTAAGAAATTGTTCGTTAAAAGAATATTTATAGTTGTAACTACCCTTCGCAATATTAATGAATGCCTCACCTCTATCACCGTAACAGTCTCCCGCCACTTGTCCATCGCATTTATTTATAAAATGTATTTCTATGTCGATGTCTTTTGTTGTTCTCGGCATTAAGTATTTTAGTATGTTGAATGACACAAGTTCTACAAGTTCTACTTGTTGCGGTTTTCCAAATACTTCAACACTAGTTGCCACTGTCTTTTCCTTGAAACAAGTTCTTAATACTTTCAAGCAACGGTTTAACAGAATTATACTCAGTGTTATACTTTACATACAACTCATCTGTTGGGCTGGTTTCAATAATATCACCCTTCTTGTATACTGTACCTTCGTATTCTATTCCATCTCTTAAGATTTCTACAGAGGTTCCTCCATGGTTAAACCATGTAGTTAGCCTACCGGAACCTGCTTCCAGTGCATTGCATGTATTGCCTTCTTCGATGTATTCCATGATTTCCATGTATTCATTTACTGTATCTGTGTATTGTCCCATGATATTATTATACTATATTTCCTGTTAGTTGTCAATCTAACTCAAGGTCTGTTAAACCCATTATTGATTCGCCAGCATCTAATCTTCTTTTATGCTCTTGTAGTTCTGGACTAAGTGCCGTCCCTGGCCGGCCTACTCCTATATTACCATTGTCAGTTATATAATCTGACCATTCTATATCCATCCGAACTAGCATGTCTATTCTTTCTTCAATACTTGCATTTTCCCACACTGGGATATTGTGTTTTGTATTCATCTGCATTGGGTATTGCCAATCAAATGCATCCGGTACTCTAAAGTTATCAGAGGGTCTACTCATTATTGTGTTAACCCATTTTAAACTGTTAGATACGTTTAAGCCTTTACTTTGTGCAAATTCTAGCATGTCTACGTGACATTCTTTTGTTTCAGATGACGGTATTACTAATCTGTCAGCCATAGCAGTATATGTTTCCACAGTACCTGCTAAGAAGTGATCTTTCATTCCTACATTACGATTGCCATCTTTGTCGACTAAGTTTGTAAAGCAGTTAGTATACCAGGTATTTTCTGCAATAGGTGTAATAGGAATATTAGTATTAAGCGTAGTAAGTACATCAAACCTTGTTTCAAATACTGCATCATATGGTGTTTTTGCGTGTTGACGCCTGATGTTTGGTCCAATCATTGTAGCAAGTAATGCAGGCCCGGACCAAGATGTGTAATAATTATCTTCTGGTTTCATTAGCACTCTGCCAGTGATATGTTTATTGTTGTCTTCGAATGTTTGTTCCACTGTTCGCATTTTTAAGTGTGGGGTGTGCCATGTGGCTACATAGTAATCAACGTTCTCTGATATGCTATCAAAGAAGTCAAACACAACTGGTGCATTATAACGCCATGTGCGGACATGTCCTCTAAGTACAACTGCAATATTTTTCATCATATAATATTTCTCTCTTTACAAAAGTCAAACATATATTGACCCCATATTTTATGCCCTAATGCACTTGGGTGAAAAACAATAAATGAATCTTCTAAATTTCCCTGCTCGATCATTGTGTGATGTGCAGTTGAATCTTTATTAATAAAACTATCTGAGTCAATTAAGTTCCACATAGTTGATAGCTCACTTGACATCACTAAGTTTTCATTTCTATAAATTTCGTCGTCCCAATCTCTAAGCATTTGTTCATGGTGGTGATAAAATGCTTGATGCATAACATATTTAATGTTTAAACTTTTTAACAGCATCTGTGCTAAAAATACTGTATGTATATATTTAGTAACAAACCCCTCTGGAGCGCCAAACATATCAAAGAATAAATTGTAAAACTGATTTAATTTCTTACCTTCTGTTTCGCCCAGCTGACCTGTAAAGTCTTGATCTAAACTCCACGGCCCGTACGGTGCATAGTTTGTATCGCCGAATTGTTCTTTGTAATAATGCTCAGTACGTTCAGGACTTGTCCATCCAATACTAACTATTAAGTCTGATGTATCATTGCCGCCTAGGTAGTCATTGTCTGCTAACCATGCAACTAATTTTCTAAATATAGCATCGTTACTTTGTGATGGCAAACTGAGATCAACTATGTCTTGTATGTTTGCATGTTTAGCAAATTGATTTAAATAACGATTTTCGAGTCTGTATGTAATATTCTCAGGTACGCTTTGTCGTTCAAATCCGCCACCGGGCAAGTTCATAATTGGCACTGGATCAACAGCAGGATCTACTAACTCTGCTCCCCAGCACCAACTGTCTCCGCAACCAACTAATTTCATATTATACCTTTTTCCTTCATGTCGTTATATAATAACTCTGCAATCAATTGATGCCCGTATTCGTTTGGGTGGTCTCCGAGACCTGGCTTCATAAAGGGCAAATCAGCTCGAGGTCCGCGATTGTCGCGATTGTTTATCATATGCTCCTTTAAGTATCCGTATAGACTCATATCATCTAGTTTGTCTTTGTGTAAAAACGTATCTGATGATAGTGTGTTCCACATATCTTCTGTATTTACTGGCCCGTCATGACGGTGCATAAATTTCTCGTGATTAGTTACAAAATGCTGATTATAATATATTGCTTGGTGCATATGAAATGGTATATTTTTATTTTGCAATAGACCTTCCACTAACATAAGTTGCTGAATCCATTCAACATAGCATGAAAGTTCATTCCTCATCATGGTATAATAAAATTCTACATGTTTATGGTACTTGGGTCTATAAGGACTGCTGTCGCTGTCACACCAATTCTCTGTTAATATCCATGGGCCTAGTGTTGTCCAATATGGAGTTGAATCTGGCACCTGCGACACAGTATAGTCAAAAAATACTTCAGCCCGTTCAGGACTAGTCCAGCCTATTACAATAAACGGATCATCTTCTAAAGCGCCTGGTTGTGATATCCAACTCAATAACTGTAATGTAATAGCAGCATTACCTATTCCAGGTTTAGCTAAATTAATAACTTCAGTTGCACCCATCATTGTTTTTAAATGAGAAGCATAATTAGTATTTACTCTGTCCTCTAGATCAGAACCAAACGCCCAACTATCTCCAAATATTACTAACTTCATTTTCTATTGTCTCTTATTTTCTGCACATAGTCACTGCATATTCCTGCACAGTCTACGTCTAATGTATTTTCTAATAATGGGTCAGTAACTTCCGGCATAACCATAATACTACGCCTTGCTAGTTTTTTACCTATGTTTGTCCAAATATATTTCTTGTTAGTTAACGAGTAATCATCATTCTCTTGCCAAAAACAATTAGCACGATTCATTTCCATGCCACCAAAGAGATGTAATGCTTCTATGTTTTTACAATGCACCCAATATCTTTGATTAAATGAAGTAATGTCTGCACCATACTGAGGTTCATCGTGGCCAAAAAACACCTCGCCGTCTACAACCCATACATCAACTTCTATATCAAATCCTGCATCTAATGCTTTTTGTATGTGCTCAGGATGATTTTCCATTTCCGAAGGCCCGTTTATATTACCTCTATGTGCTATTAGTATCATACTATTATATCTGTGTTTAAAATTTCTTGTGTTTGTTGCCAACCACCTGTGACATGATATGTCTTACCTAATTGCTGTTCGTAAATTGCATCTGCTAATGGTTGATCAATTCCCCACTCTCCCATCTTGTCTCCAAAGAATACAACTTTTTGATCCCATGGTTGATAGTTTATTACTAAGTCTGCTACTTGTCCTTTATGTGCGCCTTTTAAGCAAATATCAATACTGATATCACCACCGATAAACACATCAAATCTTGAAAACTTTTCTTTAAATTCTTTTGCAAGAGCAAGCCTTTCTTGTTCAATTAAATCGTAATGTTTATATTCATGACGTTGTAGTTCTGTTGCATCTCTACCTACAATACTAAAGTTTACACTACCAGGCCTTGTTGCAATGTGTGTTCCTGCCCTAACTGGGTAAGGACTAGTGTCTAACTTACTAAGTAAAAACTGCTCTTCTTCTTCGGTAAATTCAAATTCATTTACTGTTACAGATCTACCTTCTTGCATAATACTATTGCCCATACAGTTTGCAACAAGTACTGCACCTTCGGTTATATCTACACCTATTTGCTCGATTGTTCGTTCGTATGTGCTACCAGTAACAAGTATATAAGTATGGCCCCATGTATCGCGCCAGTTTATAAACCAGTCTTTAAATTTTGAATCTATACTAGCACCAGTGTCGGTTAATACTCCATCAATATCAAATAAAAATATCATTCGTTACCTACTATAATTTTGTCTGTGCTGTCACCAGGTACCTTAACACATAATATTGTGCAATCTTCGTGGAATATTGGATCTGCTATTTCGTTTGGCTCTATAACAAATATATCGCCTTTACTTAATTCTTTGCCGCATACTTTCATACTACCCTCTAGTAACACATTATATTCTGTGCCAAGTGGGTGATAGTGTGCTGGCCACTGCTCATCTTTTAAGTGTGTGAGTACACCTACTTCGAAGCCTTTTGTTTTTAATACACTTGGTTCAAAGTCTCCTATGAGCCATCCTCGGTGCATATCTTTTAATTTACTTATTTCCATTATACTTGTCTAAGTCCTCTGGTGTTCCTATAAAATGTATTTCGTTTTGATCAATCATGTAATCACCAACCGTTAACCCATCTTCGATTAAGTAGTTGTATGTAGCACTAATGTAAAACTCGTTTAAAGATCTATTATCTTCTGCAATCATTTTAGTGCCTGAACTTACAAAGTCTGTACCACGTTTCCAATAATGTATTCCTGTTAATGCATTGTTGCTGATTACTTCTTTTTCAACTACTTTTGTTACGTTACCTTTTTCTATTAAAGCATAACTGTGTTTAGGATTATCGTCATGTATAGTAACAAGTCCGGCATCAAACATTCTTAAACGTTTCATAGCAGGTGCTGTATCCCACTCCATTACTTGATCGCAGTTAGCAATAATAAGTTCATCGTCATTGTTAATTAGGTCAGTTAATAACAATACAGATTGCACAGCACCTTCGGTAACATAATCAATAATGTGGAAAGTACAGTTAGGAGTAACCATTTTTAATTCATGCATTATATCAGGCGTAAGTGGGTCTTTAGGTAGAATATAATGATATGTACCTTCTAGAGCTAATGTTTTTACAGCAAGTGCAATCATCGAAACACCATCAACTTTAATGTATGGCTTAGGTTCGTTGTATAGTGGCTTAAATCTACTGCCGGCGCCTGCCGCTGGTATAACAATATTCATGCTACTATTTATTTAGTTAAACCTCTATAGATAGTCTTTTAACGGCAACACAATGCTACGAATTTTACTTCCTCTGCCGTTGCCATCTGCTTCTTCTTCTTGTAACACTTGATCCCAGGTAGATAAATTAAATGCTGAACTTATCCGCAGTGTATCAGATGTATTCTTTTGCCCCCAGTGCAAAATATGCCCTGGCATCATAACAAAATGCCCATCAAAGTTAGGTAGCGGTACAATTGTTCTAGTTGCGGGGTCGTTCTGATCTGTGTAATATGTTTCTGTTCCGGTATCTTGTATAACATAATTACCGTGCCATGTGCCATAATGCCTGTGTGGATTTAATGTTTTTCCTTTTGGCCAAACATTAATCCAACTCTTAAAATAGTAGTCTTGGTAGTTGTCGCCGACGAGATCTAAACTTTCAGCAATGCAGTTAAACATAAATGATAAATTAGGAAATAATTCTATGCAAGTGTAATCGTGGTACGTTTCCCAGCTACCTGACATGTAATCGTAGTTATTAAGTTCTTCAGACCACGGAAATACTTCAGCACTACGATCGAGTATTTCTTTACCGATAGCAACAAGGTTAGATGGAACACATTTGCCATCTACCAATGGTTCTCCAAATATTGTTTTTAATTCTAATTGTTTTTCAATTATCATCTGTACCACACATTTTTTTGTTCATAACTCGAAGCTCGTAGTCCTTTTATATTACTAAAACTAAAATACCCAGTTAGCCTAACAAAGTTATCTATCGGTGTGTCTGCTTTGTGCCAAGTTCTGCCATCGAAAATTACTAACCTATTGAACACATTTTCTATCTCTGTCTCCCCTACTGTTAATCCGTTTCCAATTACATGTTTGTCAATTTCAGGATTTAAAAAAATTAGACAACTTACATAAAACGAATCGTCGGCAAACTTAGCTGGTAATATATCTCTGTGACCTACCATTACATCTTGTTCTGTGTTTACATTTAAGTGAGCTCTAGTTAAGTGCTTAATCTTAATTTTAGAATTAAATTGTTGAGCATATGGTAATAGCCATGATTCAGCATCAAAGACAGTATACATATCTTGAAGGCTAAACATTGTAGATAAAAATGCAGGATTAGAACTATCAGCCTCACGCCTACACAATGTAAGACGTACATTATTAATGTAATGGTCTTTCCATCTTTCTACAATGCTATCTGGCATTGCGTTGTCTATAATCATTGCATCATTCATATCTATACCAAATGGAGCGGGTGGAGAGGATCGAACTCTCATCAAAAGGTTGGAAACCTCTTATAATAGCCATTATACGACACCCGCTAAAGTGGTGGGTCTGCTTGGACTTGAACCAAGACTCTGCCGATTATGAGTCGGATGCATTAACCAATTATGCTACAGACCCGAGTGTAGGGTTCGCCGCCCTACCGTCTACTCTTATGCATTATTTAGAATTCGGTCCAAATGCTGTTGACCTATAATAATTGGTGGAGATGATAGGGATCGAACCTACGACCTGTTCCGTGCAAGGGAACCGCTCTCCCAACTGAGCTACATCCCCAATTATTTAACTATTTATTATACAGCCTATATATTTGATTGTCAACCTGGAAGTGAAACTGTTTGTTGTAAACTTTCTAGTTTGTAATATGTGTTGTCTCTATTTTTTACATGCCCTGTATACGGAGTACTAAACCATTTCTTTTCATCTTCTTTTGCTAACTGTTTTACAGTGTCGCTAAATGAATGATCAAATATGTTTTCTAAGTATGCAATATGTTCAGTTGGTAAAGGATGCAAATCATATAATCCTTTATTTGCTGTTGCTGTTAAAAATAAGTTTCTTTTTCTATACTTACTGTGTAAAGGTAATTCATCGCCTGTGTGTATTTCTGTAAGATTTTCGAGTACATCTGCATAACTATTGTAACCTGGGAATAGTACACTAACAAAACTAGGCATTAACTTGCCTGCTATTTTAAGCATTTTTTCCTGTGTTACACTCTCCATTTGTAAATTAATGCAAGAACACTGTAATGTATTTTGATATACAATAGAAGATTTAATAGCTATCAACGAGTCTAGTAACAGTGTATTATATGTTTGATGCTTAGTTATTTCATCAACGGATTGCTTTCTATTGTCACTAACTGCTACATTGTGATCAGTTAATGATCCCCAATGATGCCATTGCATCGAATCACTGTAAAAACTATCTCCTAGTACACTAAGCCTAGCAGGCATAGTCCATTGTGTGATTACTAAATCATCTGCTGTAAGTTTATATTTGTTATCTAATAAAAATAGCTGGCTTTGTATATATTTGTTACTTGCACCCGAATGGCCTAAATTATATAACGGAATATCTAACTCTGCTGATAATGCTGCTGCCCAAGTAGGCCAATTGTTGCATTGTGTAAAGCTACAACCTATTGCAAACAGTCTATTATATTTTTTAGCAAAGTCTATCATAGTAATATAGGTATTTGTATGAATGGATTGTTTAGTTCTGTTAATGTGTCATTTACATCAAATGCTAATGTAATTCGAGGCTGTTCAAACTTGTCTACTATTAATACTCGGTGTTTGTTTTCTCCCGGACCTATGTATATGTTACCTACTTGGTTCTCAATGTTTACAGTTTCAAACTGGGTAATGGTATTGTTTGGCCTAATAGACATGTAGCCATGGAACAGTGAGCTGTGGTTGTGCCAATTCAACACTGTCTTTTCGTTATGGTAGTTTATCCAACACTTTAAATATAGAGAACTGCTGCTACCTGTGTAGGAATCTTTTATTAGGCTAAGCAATTCATCAAACACAGTGTTCCACTCTTTGCTGTTTCTTAACAGTAGTAAAGCATTGTACTCGTTGTACAAACTAGTAGAATCTTGTTTGGTATTCTTGTAACGTTGTATATCGGATGTATTTGCATTGTTACTAGAAAACTGCTCACCATACACTAACATTATATCGTCAACATACTTAGATAATGTATCAGCATTATCAATAATGTATTGAGATTTGTGTAGTGTGTATTTCATGTAGTCTTATTTATTCCCAACAACTGGCGGAGAGTGAGGGATTCGAACCCTCGGTCCAGTTACCCAGACGCCTCCTTAGCAGGGAGGTACTTTCGACCACTCAGCCAACTCTCCAATTTTGGTGCGCCTTGCAAGATTCGAACTTGCGACCATCCGCTTAGAAGGCGGAGGCTCTATCCAGCTGAGCTAAAGGCGCAACGCTCTTTTACTTCTAGTAGAAGTGTTGCATCGAAAAGGCCCCGCACCAGTATTCTCTGGCTGTACAAATGAACGTACTGCACCTCACGAACCAGTTGATCTAGGTCCGCCTTTTCTTGCCCTTGTTTACCCACGCTAAAATTGTTAAATCTTGTATTCCGGCCTGTGCTTATTATACAGTTCTTTTGCAACTGTGTCAAGCCCTAATCCACAACAAATATCCATTTGTCTACGAATCTCATTTGATTGTTCGTTACCTTTTTTCCACGCACGATGATCATCACTGTAGTTGTATGTCCAATCGTGTGTTTTTAGTAATTGCTCTAATGTATCTAGATCTGGGTGAATTGACATTGATTGTCTCTCGCATTGTTTAAATTACTTGATTATTATAACACGCATTACAAGGGTGTCAACTACTATTTTCGGTGCGTTAAACAGCATATAAGCGCCGCTACACGCACTTTGCTTCGTAACTGTATTTTATGGTGCTTATTTCAATAACTCTGCTAAGGTTAGCAATACTGCTGTTCCTGTTATAGCACTACCTATCATAATTGCTTTATCGTTCCAGCAATGTCCTACATAAGTCCAAGCAATACTGCTTAGTGCATAGGCTATTCTACCTTCAGTCATAAACTCTGCACTTTGCAAAAATACTCCTGTGACTGCAAGTATTGTTGCCGCCCATTTAACATAACTATCAACTGTACCGATAGGAGTTGCAGGACTTAGGTCTTCAACTTGAACCTGTAGTTCTTCCATCTCTTGCCGTAGTCGAGATCGTTCAGCATTCAACTCCATAGCAAGACGGCCAGTTTTAGTCATAGTGCTTGACTCGAACTGTTCCTTAACTTCTGCTTTTATTTCTTTTGCTAAATTACTCATACTATTACTTATATCTTAAATTTGGCAACCCAGTAAGGAATCGAACCTCAATCTACGGTTTTGGAGACCGCCGTAATACCATTATACCACTGAGCTATTGTTTTGCTGGGGTGAACTAGCCGCTTCACTGTACAATACTGTCTGCTGGGTAATCCCGTCTAAGTATCATACTCCACTTCTTCGTTCTTACGCACCCCCGCGGATACGGACTACTGTCATCGTGCTCCAATTCTTAGGAACGACCCTAAGTTCTTTCATAGAAGGAGCAACTTACTACTAGCACATAGTTACTGTGCTTGTATGGTACCCGGAACTGGATTCGAACCAGCAAGCCCTTTCAGGCGGGAGATTTTAAGTCTCCTGTGTATACCGTTCCACCATCCGGGCAGTAAACATTAAATATCTAACTCTAGTTGCTTAGAGTCTGTTTGGTCATGTTGATCTGCAGTAGCTTCAGCAGCGTCAGTTAACACTTTAATAATGCCTATACGAGCAAATTGCTCTGTGGATTTTTCGTCCATATCTATAATGATATTTGCACCACCATCTTCTCTATCAATTACATCCAGTACATCTATTCGCATTGTTTGTTTCTCTTTATGATAGCGTGTATTATACAGTTATACACAAGGTTTGTCAAGCATTCTTTTTGACATAATCAAAATAATACTGAGCTAATTTATCTTGCTTTGCATAGGCTTCTTTCTCCCATGGAGCGTCCCAATATGCATCTTGGCTTTTCTTAGCAACAAACTTCTTGCCTTTAAATGTCGGCTCCGAGCTTAGGTCGAGTCCGTCTTTTACAAACTGCTTCACATGTACCATTTCGTGTGCAAGAGTTTTAATCATATCTCGGAAACGCTTCTTACGCCAAATAAAGATACTTACTTCCCAGGCTTTAGCTTTTTTATACTGTTTTGCAAAACACCAGCCTTGGCAATCGCCGTCTGTTTTGTTTACAGTACGACCCATCATAATATCAAAGTCCATCGGCATGTGTGCAATACCTAACTTTGCACTCATAATAGCAACTGCTGATTCTATTTTTAGTGCAACAGCTTTATCGTAAGGCTTCCCGCCAGATGGTCCAGCAACAAAAATTGTCATTGTGTTTACCTTTCGGTTACGTTGAAATACTTGTATGTTTGCTGTACGCAAACTGCTTGGTAGTATGCATCAGCATCTGCACTGTGCAGGTTTTGCTGAATTGCTTTACGTGGATCTGTTGGCATCATGTTAAAGATTGTTCTACAATCCATAATCTGCCAAAATGCCCAACCTTTGTGATGATCAAATTGCTTAAATAGATCTTCAAGTATGACCATATCAAACTGAGGACCTTGACACCAAACTTTATCAACACCAACAAGATACTTGTTTAGTTCGCCCATGAATTGAGCTAACGGTATTCTGCCGTCTTCGCTGAATGCTTCGTCTTGTATGTGTGCAGGTTGTTTTGCCCACCACGCTAATGTGCTGTCTAACACACTACGTTCGGCAGTTGTTTGAGTATCAATCTCAGGCTTCCACAGTGTTTTAGCATGTGGCTCAGTGGGCATATACGGGTCAAATTTAACTGCCCCTACTGATAATACTACACAGTCAGGTTCAGTTCCTAGTGTTTCGATATCTATCATTGCGTGTGTTTTCATGTAGTTATTATAACAATATCACACCTAAATGTCAAGGAAAAAATTCCCTTTATTTTTCAATGACTTACAACGTTAAAACAGTATCATCTGGTAGCTGATCGTCGTTAACTGATGCTAATTGTCCTGCACCTTTAACCCCGTCAGCCCATTGCATTTTCTCAAATGGATCTTGTTCGCCTGCTTTAACAGCATTCCACCAAGTTAGATCAGCACCGTTTGTTCTTTCTAAGAACCATGCAATCTTATGTGCTGTTGCAACACGAGCATGTTGCATTGCTTCGTGGCCAAAGTCTCTAGGGTCACTTGGATTGCCTTCCATGTATTTTCTATTACGGAAAGTTTCGTCATCGTTATTGCCTGTGATATCTGCTCTGTCATGAATAAATTCAACATCTATTCTTTCAAACACATCTAACATATATGCAATATGACTTAGCCATGCATCATTTTGTGCGTTTTGACTTAGGTGGCCAATGAGGATATACCAGTCACGAGGGACAACAGGAAAGATAGCATAAGGATGCCCGTTGTGATTATCTTTAGGTGCTAGTAATTTAAACTGACCTGTGTAACTATCAATTACTTCGTCCCAGCCTTGTGTTTCCATTAGCCCATCGTCGTTCCAAAAGAACAACCATTCGCCAGTTGCTGCTCCAGCAAGTGTGTTTACATAAGTATGTAAGTTTTCATAACCCAATGGCTTAAAAATATTTGCTCTTGCTTCTACCCCTAACTCTTGTAAGTAAGGTGCAATAGTTTCTTTAATATATGCAGTAGTATCGGCATCGTCTTCGTCTAGTCCGAGCATTATTTCAATGTCTCCTGGATTAGTAGCCTTAGACATTAGTGACTTAATACTTTTTTCAAGTAGTTCGGGTCTTCCTCTAGTAGGAAGTAAAACTGTTATTTTTTTTACTGATTCCATGTGCTATTCCTTATGTGTTTGTAACTGGTTTGTCATTCTTTCCAGTAAACAATTTTCTAATGTTTCCTCGGAATGTATAATGCCCGACATGGTTAAGTGCTGTTCTAGGGTCTAGCCAAACTTCGCCACCCATATCCTGCCATCGTCTGCAGAAAGTATAATCTTCACTCAAGTAACGTCTGCTCTCAGGATCAATAATGCAATCAAATAATGCATACATAAACGGCTCAAACTTAGCATCAACATTAATATCATTAACATATTTTGTTTCAGGCATTGCATCAAACATTTGCTGTATAACGCTTTTGTTAATACACATAAAACCTGTGCCTGCATCTTTTAGTTTAACTAAGTTATCTACTATCTGAACCTGTGGCGTTCTGTTACCATCTTTGTCTTTTAAGAAGTCAAAGTTTACAACATAGTTTGAACTGTGCCCTTCGATTGTTTCTGCTGTTTCTGTTACATCTTCTCTAGCGGCTTCGATAATGCTATTCCAGTTAACTGCTTTCTTAGGATAAGCACCAACAATAATTGGCTTGTCGTATGCTACCATTCTAAGAATATCTTCCGGATTAAATTCGATGTCAGCATCAATAAAGAACAAGTGTGTTGCTTCTTTGTTCTCCATAAAGAAACTGTTAAGTGTATTCCTGCCTCTAGTAATTAAACTTTCATTTGCAAGTGTACTGATAGTATATTTAATATCATACTTATTACACAGGATTGCAAAACGCATCATACTTCTAAAGTAAGGCTCACCAATTTGGCCACCATAACAAGGTGTTGCAATAAAGATATGTTTTTGTCTTAATAACCCTAACGGTATTTCAATTTTAGCATCTAACAATTGATGCATTACATCACTGTTGTTTGCAGTTGCTTGTTGGTTAACGGGTGCTTTTTTTGCTGGAGCCTTTTTTTTCTTGTTTGACATTTCTTGTCCTGTGTGTGTTGTGTTTATGGAGCTCGGAACAGGAGTCGAACCTGCGACCTGATGATTACAAATCAACTGCTCTACCAACTGAGCTATCCGAGCAAAAAACTTAATGTTTTTACTTGCTTTTATTTACACAGATTTGTGTTGAAGGACCAAGATAAATGGCTAGTTTATCTTGTTATCGGGAGGGTTTGCTAGATATAAATTCGTTGAGCTTTTCAGCTTCAGCTACTATTTCTTCTGTGGTAGGCATGTGCTCTGATGTTTTGGCTTTTGCTTGTAGAATAAGTCTTGCTTCTTGTAGAAGTTCAAGTCTAATCTCGTATGGTGTTTTATTAGACAATTCAGTCTCCTTAGTAATTTATCTCTGCATGTATTTACCATACTATTCAATCAATGATAACGACCCAGTTAACTTTTGTGCTTTCTTCAATCTTTTAATAAATCCCCGGTAGGGCAATAATTGCCTAGTATCTTCGAATTCAACTGTGAACATATATCTATCTTCTTCAAAATCGAACACTGTGTGCAGAACTTGAGTATTAAAAAGATACATAGTATTTAATTGATAGTCTAGTAGCAGTGTTTTATTTTCCTGTGTGTCAACGTATGCACAAAAACTGTTTCCATGTTGTAGTAACATATTAATACCAACACCTCTTTCAGTGTCCTTGTGCAATTTATAATAGTCGCCACTTAACATTTTTGTTACGCCTATTCCTTTGATCTTTGCAATAGTATTATGAATAGTTTCTAATGTAGGGCAAAGAGAAAAGACATGATCCATAGCTAAACTAATTGCCTGAAATCCAAAGTATGGATACCACACCTCTCGTTCGAGTGCTTCTGCTAATGCATATTCTGCAAGAGGACCAGCATCACTATATAGTGTCGTATAGCACTCGATAGGTTCCATTACTTAGGTTGCTCTCCGTTGTCATCCATGTTTGCAATAAAATTGTAGTAGTGTCCCATACCGTGATCTCCTACTCCATCGATAAATTTAAATTGTTTTGCAGCTGCCCAACGGCCTCTCCATCCATCTTTAAATCTCTGCCATGGTGTTGATTTTCTAATATTGCCAAAAGTGTTTATGTATCTTAGGTGCCCTTGGTGCTGGTACCATAGTCCTGCAAAACTTGGTGGCACACTAGGGACCACATCATTGTTGTTAACATATCTAAAGTAAGGAAAGTCAATTGCCTTTAAGAACTCAACATTGCCAACTCTTGGTTGTCCAAACGTGTACAGTCCACCTTCGGGTTTAACATCCATAGCAACTAGTACAGCCATTGCTCCACCTAAACTATGTCCACATACCCAAACACTCTTGGTGTTTTTCTTGTCGTGCTTTGCTAATGCTTTTTTGATATCTGGCATTATCTTTTGATACTCACCGTAGAAGCCTTGGTGTACTTTTCCTGCTACTGGATGAGGCATTCTAAATGTATTCAAGTCTGCTTTCACATCATTTAATGCTGTTGGTTCTGTTCCTCTGCATGCAATAAGTACATCGTCTTTATCGCTCATAACATAAGCCTGTGCGCCGTCGACGTCAATGTATGTTGGCGGTAGTGGTTTGTTTAAAAACTTTTTAAGTGGTGCTAAATCTGGTATACCATTCTTTGGTTCAAATAATTGTTCCGGTGGTTGATAACATTGATTAGCGAATAATGCTAGGACCATCCCTTTGTCCTTGGTAGAATATTCTGATAATGCCATTTCTTACTCCTATGTGTTATTATAGTAATATTTATGGTAAATAGTCTTTATTTAGAAGTCGAAATAGTATTCATAAATGCTTTCGCTGTTGTGTTCAACAATAGCTGCTCTATATCGCTCTGTTAGTTCCGCTGGCAGTTTGCCTGCTTTAAATCTAACAGTACCATCTGTGCCTGCTGCACTGCCATCACTAGATGAATCTTTGCGAGTGTCTCGTTGTATTTTTCTATGTTCAAGTACCATAGGAGCACGATACTTTAAATCAAATGTGTTATATATGCCCGACTGCGATGCAAGATATTTTTTTAATCTTTCAAATCCAGTGCTTTTCATAAGTGGATGTATACCACCTGGTATAATTTCTTCATATATTGTATACTTTAATCTGTGTGCCCGCCCATCCAATTCGCCTGCGTCACAATGTATTTTATATTTTTCAATAACATCTATACTAAGTTCTAATGCTTTATATATTATTTCGGGTGTGTAATATAGGATGTCTTTAACTATATCAAAATTATCATCTCTTGCTACAGCATAGTATGCCTGTGTGTTTTTCATAATAAATGAACTATTAAGTCCTGCAATGTCTAACGGGCCTTCTACTATAGGTGAATCTTTAATCATCATAGGAAGATCGCCACCTAGTACTACTGTGCCGTCTATGTTTTTAAAGGTAGTGTGTAAGTAATAAAGATGGACTGCTACTTGAGGACTCGATGTGCTATACTTTTTGCCATATGCTAAGTGGGTGTTGTTAGTAAAGAAATCATACAAGTCAATTTCTGTAATATTTAGTTTAATATTTTCTCTGTCAGTTAGCATACGAGCAGTTACTACATCATCTGTGTTTAAGGGACTACCTTTCCATGTAGTAAGATATGTGTGTGCTGTAATAGGTACGTTCATTTCTTGTAAAACTCTGATTGCAAACTGACTATCCACTCCTCCGCTTAGGCATACATGGGCATGTGTAATGTGTGCCAGTTGTTCTTTTATTAAATCCAGCAAGGTACTGTCCGTTTTAGGCTTCTTAATTGTAATGCTGAGGAACTTTTCTTCCTCATAGTATGTCATTGCTGGTGGATTTCCAAACTGAATCATAAAAGATTTCTAACTCCGTTAAAGATGATAAATATACTTAATACATACTTATGGAGCTAAACCGAATACAAATTCGTTTTTTGGAGCAAAACTAAATGGCAAACTACATTATATCACTAGACTCGTCAACTTATGCAAGTGCAGGGGCGGCAGAACTAGCAATTACAAACGCAGGACTGGCAATAACTAAAACTTATACTTTTCCTTTAACATACGGAGTATCAGGAACAACCAGTCAAGTCTCAGGACTTGCAGGGCTTGCTGAATCTTCTGAGAACGGAACGGCATTAACTAGTACATTGGACGCTTTTACAGCTGAAGGAGGAACGTTGAGTGCATCACACTTAGACACTACCGCAATTAACCCAAACTACCAGTACTATTGGCATCCATTAGATACTACATTAGGTGCAGGTCAAACTATTTACTTAGTAGACACTGGATTTGACGGTGGTCATGAAGTTTTTGGACAGACACCGCGTGTCACAGACTTACATAGTGCTCCTAACGCAACAGGCTATGTCGACACTGACGGTCACGGAACTAAAATGGCATCCTTAATAATAGGATCCTCGATTGGTACTGCAGGTGCCGCAAATATACAAAACGTTAAGATGTTTAATGACAATACTACAGCATTTACTGCTGGTGATGTCATTGATGCATTGGAAGCAATTTTAGTACATCATAGAGCAAACGATGCCGCTAAGCCAAAAATTGTACTCTTTGCTTGGTCCATGACTAAGAACGCATTAATTGATTCTAAACTTAATGAAATGTTAGCAGAAAACTTAATGCTAATTGCTTCTGCAGGTAATGCCGGTAACGGTGTTGATGTTGATACAATTACACCGGGTGGATTAGATACTATTACAACTGTTGGAGCACATGATGAAGTATTGGAGGTAGCAACATTCTCTCAGATGCCAATCATTGATTACGTTGATGATGACGTGACTCCATTTAGAAGAGGTTTAGTACAAAACGCAGCCAAGATTGATATCTTTGCAATGGGCGTTAACGTATGTACAGCTGACGTAGCAAACGTTGCGAACTATGTACCATCAACAGGAACTTCAGTTTCAGCTGCAATGGTAGCAGGTATTGCTACACATTACATGAACTTGTATTCAAGTACATCTGCAGAAACTATTAAATCATACATAGTAACACGTGGTAACGAAATGGCACGTTTGCCTAGGTCGACATCTACTGCTGAAAACTACAAAACAATGCTCAGTTACGACAACTTAACTTACCCTTCAGGTAAGATTGCAGAATATAACAAAGTAAGTTTATCAGTTCTATCTTGCCCGATGACATCAGAAGTAACATTTACTAATATACCATCAGGAAGATTGTTAAACGTAGCACATGGTTCAACTACCACTGTTAACATTGGCTTACATGCTGATGCTACTGATATAGCGGTATTAGACTTCAGTCCTTTACCACCATGGATGGCATTTGATATAGCAACTGGTATTGTTACTGTTACTGCAACTACAGCAGCTGGCTGTGCAGCAAGTTTAGCACCAGGTGTTTATCACTTTGCTGTTAAAGGAACAATGGCTACTAAAGTTTACGTTGAAGAATATTCAATTGGCGTATATGCTACTGCAGAATCAGAGCTAAATACATCAACAGAATACTACTACGATGACGATGAAGAAGATTACGAAGAAGTAATACAATATTCAGCATCTACTAACAACTTTATCAAATAAGTTAAACTTAATTAGAAGAAGGTACTAAATACAATTGGTACCTTTTTTTATGACTATAGAAAACATACGAATAGACACAACAACACACAGTAGCGTTTTTAATCCGCTAAGTGCCGCTGGCCAATGGCTTTGTTCTACGTTTAAGTTTAGATCTATAGGCGATATTAATATGTCGTATTCTACCCTAGTTGAAATAACCCAAGACCTCCCAAACTTAAAATCTATTACCATGGATAATGAGTACGGTGATGCACTAGAGTGGACTAATCTTACTTCGTTTGTGCGTGTTATGACAATACAAGGTGTTTATACTATAATAAACACTTACGGCATGGCTAGTAATAGTGTAGTACAAAAGATAAAAGATGCAAGTTGCCTATATAAAGAACAAGATGCAAGTATAAAGGTTATTTTCAATATTGATGGCATATACGAACAGTGCGGTAAGGTGTTCTTAGGTGCTGAGTGGAAGCAAATTAAAGAAAACATTATAACTGTAGGCGATAAATCACACATAAAGTTTTATAAGTTTAAGCATAACGCACACCAACAAGCCGCTATAGAACATTTTTGCAGGGCAGTTGGTGCAACGTTTGAAGTGTTAGAAGATCCGTTGTTTGGCAAAAAATGCTTTAGTATAATATCTAAACAAGGCAAATGGTTATACGATATTCATCCTGTTGGCTCTAAGCAACCAACACTAGCTCAAACCGCAGTAGGATGGAATCTATTAAAAACAAAAGTTAGAAAGATAAAAGGTACATCGATTGACGAGTTAGATTACTTACCTGTGCCTATTAATGCAACAAATTTAGATACAGATGATATTATTAATATTACTATCAAAGGGCATGTAATCAAAGGATCAGGCAGAGCTCAAATGTTTAGTTATGCATTATGCAATGATTGGAATTATGAAGAAGTAGATATTAGTGACAAGTATAACTTATCAGTTATGCAAGAACTAGCAAAGTTTGCAAGAATAGATTTGACTACTATAAATATTTACAATAGTAATATTACTGATATATTAGAAGTTATTTAACTTACTTTAACAGTCGACGACCCACTTGAAACTGAATGTCCGCATGTAGCAACTGTTCCTTTCATAGCAGTTATACCACCGTCTGCTAGTACTGTACTAGCACCAGCTGAAACTAATGTAGGAGCAGTATGAGGTGATTTACCGTGTGCAGCAACCTTATCTCCTATTAACGAAACTTTTTTACCATCAGCAAATACTGTGCTTGCGCCGGGTCCTAGTATTATACCTTTTGCTGTATCTGTTTTTACTCTTGCTATGTCTGCCATAGTATTATTTATCCGTTTATAATTAGGCTAGTTAATAGAAGTAGTCCACTAATAGTACCTAAGAAGAAAAATGCAACTAATATTGCAAACCAAACTATAGCAAGTGGCTTTATTTCAAACTTACCTTCGGACTTTTTACCTATGCCTATTACTGCTTTAATTGCGTCTGCTATCAAAAGAGCTATCAATAGAGTACATCAGTTAATGCAAAGGATATAAGCATTAACCCAAACACTGTAAGTTGTATAATTGCTGGAACCACTACAAACAGTTGCATTGCACTGAAGTCTCCCTTCATAAAGAAGTCAGTCTTCATCCATTCATCTACTTCTTCTGGTGTTGCATCTCTAACGTCCATGTATATGCTCCGGGTGAAATTATACTTCTTTTATTTCTACTTCTTCGATGTTAAGTGCTTCATAGTCTGCCTTGCTCTCATCGCTTGCTTTACAGACGCTTAAAATAGCTGACAAGGGCATAGTAACCTCTTCAGTCGGCCCTGTAAAGATGTAAGGAATTAGTGCTAGATCTGCACCATTGATAACTACTATTTTTGGTTCGCCAACAGTAAACAAGCCTTCGTCCTTATTGACGCCATACAGTTGTGCAAGTACTTCGATACCGCTAATTAATTTAAGGGTAATAACTTCCCCTGATAGATCTTCTAAATTATACATGTGTGTCTCCTAAAGGGTCATTCCCTTAAATGTGTCGTGTGTTACGTCTTGTTTTGTGCCGCCACTAACGTAACTTGTTATTTCAGTTTCTTGTGGAGCAACTTGTACGTCACTGCCTCCAATCCACTTTTGTGTCCATGGTAATGGATTAGAACCTGCTGTGTAAACTTTCTCTAAGCCAATGTTAGTCATGCGTTTAGCTGCAATCCATTCTACATACTGTTCTAGTAACTGTGCATTTAATCCAATAATACTACCGTCTTTAAACAAGTACTTTGCCCATGCTTTCTCTTGCTCTACAGCATCAATAAACATTTGCTTTGATTCTTCTTTTGTTTCTTCTGCAATCTTTGCAAAGTCTTCATCTTCTTTTGGTAATAATTTTAACATGTGCTGTGTACTTGCTAAGTGAACATTCTCATCTCTAGCAATTAACTTAATAATTTTTGCATTGCCTTCCATCTTTTTAACTTCAGCAAACGCCCAACTACATGCAAACGATACATAAAAACGCACACCCTCTAGGATGTTTACGCTCATTATGCACTTCCATAATTTCTTCTTGTGCTCGTATAAACTATACTTTGCACTGCCTTTACGCATTAGATCGTTATACTCGTATAGGTCGTTATAGCATTGTGTGATACTATCAGCACAATCTGCAATCTCTTCGATACTGCTCATCTCATCAAAAACCTTGCTCGGGTCAGGATATATATTTCTGATAATATGTGTGTAACTTCTGCTGTGAATAGTTTCACTGAATGCCCAAGTCTCAATCCAGGTTTCTAATTCTGGTAGACTAACAATAGGCAAGAACACTAAGTTAGGCGAACGCCCTTGAACACTGTCTAAGAGTATTTGTCTTTTTAAGTTAGATGTAAAGATGTGTTGCTCATGTGGCTCTAAATCCTTAAAGTCTTTGGCATCTTTTACGATATCAACTTCTTCAGGTCTCCAGAAAAATCCTAACTGCTTGTCAGTGAGCTTTTCAAATTGACGATACTTAATTGTATCGTAACGTTGCATACACACGCCACCGTTAGGGTCAAGAAACATTTTTGCTTCCATGTGGTTATACGCTTTGTTTGTGTTTAGTACTGATTTCATATTTTGCAATTCATGTGTTCCTTCAGTTAATTCAATAAAATACCTGGCTTTAGATTTTGCAGGACTCGCAATCCTCTTCATCTATTTCGCTAAGTTCTAATGCCTCGGTTGTATCTAGTTCTCCTTGACCATCGTTGGTGTTATTGTAATACAATTGCTTTCCGCCGTATTTGTAAAATGTAATTATATCTTTGATTAGTACACTCATTGGTACCTTTTCATCTTCAAAGTGCTCTGGGTTATAACTTGTATTGACACTAATACCTTGGTCAATATACTTTTGTAGAACAGCCATAATCTTTAAATAGCCTTCTGGTGACTTCTGATCCCACAGTAAGTCATACTTGTTTTTAAGTCTAGGGTAGCCTGGCACTACTTGTTTAAGTATACCATGCTTGCTTTGTTTAACACTGATGTAACTGCGTGGCGGCTCAATACCGTTTGTGCTGTTACTAATCTGTGCTGATGTTTCTGCTGGCATAAGTGCCATTAGTGTTGAGTTACGGATGCCAGTTTCTTTAAGTTGCTTACGCAATCCTTTCCAATCTTGTCTTTCTTTGTGCTTAACTAATTCGTCTACATCTTTCTTATATGTTTGATTAGGTGTAATTCCTTGTCCGTATTTTGTTTCTACGGTACCAGGGCATTCGCCTTTTTCTATTGCCAAGTCTGCACTTGCTTTAATTAAAAAGTAACTCCATGCTTCGGCCCATTCGTCTACTAACTCTAAGTTAGGATCTTGATATGTTGAGTCATTCTTTGCTAACCAATATGCAAAGTTAATAATACCAATGCCTAACGGTCTACGTTTCATTGTACTTAACTGTGCCGCTAGTACTGGGTAACTTTGGTAGTCTAAGAGTGCGTCTAAGCCCCTTACAGCAAGATTACATACTCGCTCCATCTGTTTGAAGTCTTTAATAATACCCCAGTTAATTGCACTTAAAGTACATAAACTAATCTCTCCGTCAGGGTCATTAATGCTAGTTAAAGGCTTAGTAGGTAAGTTAATTTCACAACATAAATTACTCTGCTTAATCGGTGCAACATCTTCTCTAAATGAACTATGCGTATTAGCATGATCCACATTCATTAGGTAAATTCTACCTGTATCTTTTCTTTCAGTAGCAAATGCACTAAACAAATCCATTGCTTTAATAGTCTTCTTCTTAATACGAGTGTTACGTTCAGCACATTCATATATTTCTTTAAACTTGTCTTGGTCTTGGAAAAATGTCTCATATAATCCAGGCACATCGTGTGGTGAGAACAATGTAATATCTCCGCCAGTTAGCAGTCTTTCGTACATTAGTTTGTTAAACTGTACACCATAGTCCATGTGTCGTACACGATTCTCTTCAGTGCCTTTGTTGTTCTTTAATACTAGCATGTCTTCAATTTCAGCATGCCAGATGGGATAGTATAATGTGGCTGCGCCGCCTCTTACTCCACCTTGTGAACAACTTTTTACAGCACTCTGGAATAGTTTATAGAAGGGGATAACTCCTGTGTGGGTTGCATCTCCACTCCTAATAGGCGAGCCAATTGCTCTAATACTACCTGCACCAATGCCAATGCCTGCCTTTTGGCTAACATACTTAACAATAGCACTTGTAGTAGCATTAATGCTATCTAAACTGTCATCTGTCTCAATAAGTACACAACTACTAAACTGTCTTTGTGGTGTACGCACACCGGCCATAACAGGTGTAGGTAAACTTATTTCAAATGTACTAATTGCATCATAGTATGTTTTAACATATTGTAGTCTTGTTTCTTTGTCATACTTACTAAACAATGTCATAGCAATCATTATATATGCTACTTGCGGTGTTTCAAATATCTCACCAGTTGCTCTGTTTTGTACAAGGTACTTACCACGGAATTGTTCCATAGCCGCATAAGTTAAACCCTCATCTCTGTCGTGCCTAATGTAGTTACTTAGTTCGTCAATTTCGTCTTTTGTGTATGCTATTAAAATTTCTCTATCGTAGAAGCCTTTCTTAACATTTTTATCTATAATATCACATAAGCACGGTGGGCTAAATTTACCGTATACTTGTTTACGCAAATGATAGTTGATTAGCCTGCCTGCTACATATTGATAGTTTGGTGTTTCTTCGCTGATTAAATCTGCGGCACTTTTGATAAGTGTCTCTTGAATATCAGTACTAGTAATCCCAGTGTACAACTGTATCTGGCTGTTAATTTCTACTTCACTAGGACTAACGCCTGTTATGCCATCGCAGGCATATTGTACTACCTTGTGCAACTTATCTATATTAATGTCTTCGAGTTGCCCAGATCGTTTTTGTACTTGCATGTGTTCTTCCGTTGTCTGTTTGTTTCTAAATTTGTTTAGTGTAGTATTTACCAGAAGCAAATTATACATTAAAACTACGTTAATGTCAACTGAAAAGTGAGGAAGTTTTAATCTTATGTGAGTTAAATCGTGTGCTATTGTCTATAACGTATTGTAGGCTTGCAGTCTCGCCTGGTATGAAATTATAAGCCACTTGTTCATGAATTAGCACTAGTCCATCATTTCCATTTATATGATTACTTATCACTTCAAAGTACAATTCATCAGCTGTTATGAATCCTTTGTTGGCTAATGTTGCCGCTAATATAAGGGTGATTCCGGATTGGCAAAAATAGCCTTCAGATACTATTTCGAACACATTAGGCCAGTCCTTGGGAGTATAATAATCTATGTACCTAGGTATAGGTTTGATGTCAGCGAATGCTTCTAATAAAGGTTCTACAGTTAGATACTCTGCCTGCCTAACTGCTCGCCAGGCATTCAACCGATCCGATGACGTTTGGTTTTTGTTAAACATATATTAAACTAGTAACGTTAGTCAGCCCATCTTCTTACGATATATTTCACTGTTACCGATGTGGCAGGAGTTAGTGTATTACTTACTGTTATAGCTCCGTTTTCACTAGTGAAGTTTGCTTCAAAATTTACATTACCTGTTAACGTACCTGAACGTGCATCTGTGTAATTGTCTGCAAATATAACATCGTCAATGGTACTATCACCTGAGTATGTTAACGTACCAACACGCCTATAACTACCTAAACCTGTTGTGGCTTGCATACTGTATTCTACAAATTGCGTGTTGACAGGATTAGCACCACCAAACGGTATATCTAATTCTGACACTGTTGTATTGCCTGTTAGTATGGTTAATTGCTCTGGAGCAGTATATGCTGTTATTGCTGTACCTGCCGCTAGTGCTTCTGATGTGAGGAACTCAATGTTTGTTTTAATATTCATCAATCCTCTGATGTCAGTGTTAACTGATTCAAAGTATAGATTGTTTAATATTCTAGTAAAATCTCTTGCTTGGGTTCGTTCTTCGAAATTCATCTCACCAACTGCGCCGTTGATTTTGGTATCCCATTTAGCAGGGAAATGTCCGTTACCCGGACTTGCTGCTTCAGCACTGTTAAATTCTGTGTTTACATATATAGTTGAGAATATGTTTACATCATCGTACGCCTTTGTTGCGAATAGCCAATCTTCTAATTTTGCTTTAACAGTTGAATCTGTACGATCGTATTCGTCTGCTGTGAGACCTAATGCTGTTACTGTGTCCGCTGTATCATTATGTAATGCAAATTTAAATGGTGTTTTTTGTACTGCTTCAGAGTGAGTAATATACATTTTATTAGTCTCACCAGGAATAGTAGAAATCTTAGGCCATAAATTAGCACCGTTAACTGTTGTTTGCACTGCTACAGATGTACTAGCTGCTGATAGATCATATGATGCAACTGGTGTTGCTTCGATTGTTGCACTTGACACAATTGGTTTAGATGTTAGTGAGGTTGAGTTAGCACTTGTACTATCGGTAGTAGCTGTTATAAATGTATTACCTGTAACGGCATTAACAACATGATTACCCGATAATCCACCAGCGCCGGAGGCGAGTACAACACTATTGCCTGTTAGGTTACCGTGCCTTGGGCTTTGTATAACTACATTACCTGCTACGCCATCTTTGTATGTTACAAATGTTAATAGGTTTAAGTCAGCACTCGAGCTATAGTCTGCATAATCTTTTGCAACTGTAATTGTATTATTTGTTGAATCAATAGCAGTAACATTTCCTTGGGTACCGGATAGTTGTGATGAATCTGTTGCATGGTCATATAAGAAATAAATAACATCATCAATTTCTGTGTTTTCAACATTTTCAACTGAGATTTTAATGTTACCACTGTCATTAGCAACCGTTGATATTTGTCTTGTTATACTTGAAGCATTATTTGGTAATGTTGCAGTTATTGTTGCGCCGGCCGATGAATATGCTGTTACTGCTAATACTTTACCAGTTGACAACCAGTCGTTGCCACCTTTAACATATACATGATTGTAGTAACCAGCTGGATCGTAATCTCCGTCACTGTCAATTGAATAACTGCCTGTTAATAAATTTCCTGCTAACGCAAGAGAACTTGCGCCTGCGGTTGATACAACGCCAGCTCTGGCTGTATCAGTTTTTGTTAAGTATAATGTGCCCAATGTTTCTGCATACGAAGCAGTGTTTGGTGTATGCTTTACATCGGTTGCAACTTGAATATGCTTAAACTGCATACCAATATAACCAATGCCAATTCCGCCTGCAACTCTAACATTGTCATTAGATAGTTGCCTATAAGTAGTTATTCCTTTGTCTGAGTAAAAACCAGGCTTGCCTGTTTTACCGATTGTGGTATTTCCTAGAGCTTCAATAATTGCTGTGTTAGCATAGTATGATACTGAAATTTCATCAGCACCACTCGGCGATGTTCTAAGTGAGAGCGTGTGGGTATTAGCTGCTGCTGCAAGGGTACCTGTCTGTGAGAAAAAGTAATCATTACCGGATGCTATTGTGGCTACATTAGATGGACTAAGTGCTGTACCGTTTTTGAGAACTGTTAAATCTGTAGGTACAAAAGCATCACCTGTTATGTTGTTTTGGAAAGCTGCTGTACTTGCAATGTTTGTAAATACGCTACCAAGCCTTCCGTACTCATTTGCTTCAGAGGATGTTGCAACATTAGTTGCTGGTGTCCAACTTATACTATCTGTAACACCATCGAACTCACCTTTGTCGTATACCTTGTGAGGCACAATGAATTTAATCATTTGCACATTGGCTAAATTTGCTGTAGTACTCTGGGCACTTGCAGTCTTTTCAAAGTTGCCTGTCTTATTGTAAATGTCAGATACAGCATCGGTTGTGTCTGCACCAATATAAATTTGTCTGCTATCTGTAGCAAACCCTATTTCACCTGGTCGCAACGGCTTAGGGAGGTCTTGTTTCTGACCTCTGCGTTGTTGCATTCGTACGATTTTTGTTGTTTCTTCTGCCACTGTTAAGCCTCTCTTATTACTTAACAGTATTTATCACTTTGAACTAACTAAACTTTATTATAATAGTCCGCTAGTCTTCTTGCCCATTTAGTGCAGTATTCTTCAAATTCGTCGCCTTCTATAACAAAGTCTTTATAGTTAGCTTCACGGTCTACCATTAGGATGGCAACCTGCTTGATGTTTGTACCAAACATTTCATTATGTGCAAGTGCGTATGCACATCCTTGCATAAAGTAATCTTCAATCCACTCACGTTTCTTGATCTTTTTAGAAGTCTTGAAGTCAATAATACTTTCAACACCGTTAAACATACCCACAGCATCGCTTGTACCTGCGTATAAGCCTTTTGCTAACAGAGCTACTTCAACACCCCATATCTCATCTACTTGGCTTAACCCTTCTGCAATCATTACATTTAGCATGTCTCTAGCCATTACGCTTACAACATTATTACCTTTGATTTCGTAATCTTCTACTAGTACATACTTTTCTAATGCATTATGCACCTTAGTGCCTAGCCCAGCGGCTTCTTGACTGATGCGAGTAGCTTCAGCATCGCCTACACGTTTACGCCAATTAATAAGAGCTGTCTTATCACCGGTATCCGAAAGCACCGTAGTTACACTAGGTACTGGTTGATTGTCTTCGCCGGTGTACTGGCGTTGTCCGTTTTTTGCTGTTACTCTTTTAAGAGTTGGGTAAGTGAACTTTTCTACTAGCATGTAATAAGCCTTTATAATTTAAACAATAGTATAACACATAGTGATATTGTTGTCAATAAAAAAGGCATATAAAAATGCCTTTTGTTTCAATAACTTACGTTATTACCAGCTAACATTCCATTGTAATGCAGTTGCATTGTCAGGATCTGTGATAATACTAACACCGTAGCCTAACTTAGTGAAGTAGTTTTTTACATAGTTAAGTTGATCTAGTTTAGTCGGATCTGTTGTAATGCTGTTATATACATAGTAGTACACATTACTGTTAGTCATTGTAGAATTGTTTACATTTGCGTAAAGCACACCAGCATCAACATTAGCATATACTGCGTTTTCAATAGCAGTTACTTCGTTGTGGATCACAGTATTATTTCTAGTGCTGCTTCTTGCTGTTTTAGCATTTATGAATATGCCGGGCATGTTATACTATCTCCGTATTCATTGCAGTTGTTGCGGCACCTTTTGCTAAATCAGATACTGTGTCTGCCGCTGTTTCGTCATCGCCTGTGCTTATTTCTGCAGGTAATTGATTGTTAGGTTTAATTATATCTCTGTTTACACTACTGGCATGTCCGCTCTTATCAATTGCTGTAATAAGTTCGTCTGTTGTAGTAACATAGCCTTGCTTGGCTAATAATGATCTAAATTTTTCAGTAGGAATGTCTTGTACACCTTTGGCTGCTAGTTTTGTTAGCAAATCTTGCACTGTTAGAATTAAGTCGGAAAAATATCCTTCTGATATTACTTCGTTGATTAACATTTTAGACCTCTACAGGGTTTCTACCTAGTGGCTCTTCTTCAGGCCCAGCTGCTGCAGGTTCATTAACGTCCATTACTGGCTCTTCTAATCCTACGTCTGGTGCGCCGCCTAAATCAGCAGTATCACCTAATCCCATATCATCTGAGCCTACAACTGTACCTGCACCAATTAATGTTGCTATAGAATTATCAAGTCCTAATTTAGCACCTTTAGATGATTCAATATATGTTCCTAATAAGCCTTGAACACTGTCTGCAAAAGTAGCTGCTGCTTGAGCACCCATTTCGCCACGCATTTGATCTGCAATTGCTGGTAAACTTTCGTTCATCATACGTCCAATTTCTTCAACATGATCCTGGATGTCATCTGCTAATGCTCTTACTGCCATTACAACTTCTGCTTCTTCTACTGTAGTGCCTTCGACTTCTTCGTTAATCATATCGTCTACGATAGAGTCAAACATTGTTCCTTCATTTTTCTTTTCGTCTTCTTCGCCAGTGACGTCAAACTCTTTTCCGCCTACTGTAAATTTCTTTTCGCCTTTTGCAATAGCGTCTCGTCTAGCACCAGTAAATTTGTTTTGTTCTGCTACTTTAGCACCAAACATTTTAATACCGCTACCAACTGCATCTTCTTCTAAACCGTTTAAGAAACCAACAACTGCATCTCTGCTTTTTTCTGTTACTTTAGCAAAAGATTCTAACTTCTCTTCAATTGCTTCTAGGCTTTCTGTACCTGATAATTCAACACCACACTCTTTAGCAAGTTCTCTAAGCAACGAATCGTTAAGGTCTGTTTCTGGGATATACTCGCCTTCCTCTTCAATACTTTCATGCTTACTGCCACATGATTCTACATAGCTTTTTGCTGCTGAAAGGATAATTGGCATAACGTGTTCGTCATCATATGCAAAACGTGAATCCATTCTGTATTGATTCATGCACTCGCCACAAGCCTCATCCATTGTGTAGCCACTGTCCATTAAACTGCAAACACTTGCGTTGATCATCTCTTTCATGTCACCATGTGCAGGTGATTCAGCATAGTAGCCTTCCGCAATCATAGTTTCGACAACATCCTTGATGCCTAAAAACTTTGCGTATTCTGGTTTTTGCTGAAACTTAGTGTTATTACTTTTTATTAGATTTATACTTTTTAAAGCAGTTTCTAATAAACCGTTTAACTTTGCTTTCCTAGGAAATCCAGTAGTCTTTAAAGACACACCGAATTCTTCCTTGAGCATTTTATTAACTTTGGCAATTCTACTTGCGCCTTTTTGATTGAATTCTTTTAAAAACATTTTTTTATTTCCTAGGTATTAAATTCTCTATTACTGTTATTTATCATCTTTGTACACTTTTAGCTAAACCGTTTTAGTTCTTCTTTAGTATAATTAAACTTACATATGGTATCAAGCAGTCTTGCTTCTGTTATTTGTAGCTTAGTAAAGTCTTTTGTGGTTTTGATAGTGTGCCTATAGAACATAATGTCATTTCTACATCTAAAATATTGAGTTATTAAGCCTTCTAATTTAATTTTATTTCCTAAACTCACAGCTAAACCTTTGTTACGCAACCTACATAAGTAAGAGGCAACACATTTCATAGGTAATTCTGACGCCACAATAGCTTTTGATATATGTTCTTGTATTACAAAGTGATCATCTTTTTTAGTTACAACATAAACGCCTTTCTTAGCAACGTTCTTTGCTATAGTATCTAACTGTTTTGTAAGTTTTTGTTTGTTCATACAGGTATTTATGAACAGATGTGCTAAAGTTTTTGTTTTGCTGAGTATAAAGTATAACACTCAGACCCATTTTTTACTTCTTTTTGAAAGATATTCTTTTTATGCATCTCATCTGCAAGGTGTGCATCACGTTCTGATAGCTCTGCTGTGGTTAATTTACCAAGTGTTTCTACCTGAGCATATAGCTCTGATTCAAACTTGTTAATTAAACTTAACTGATTGTCTTTACATTTAACTGCTCTCATACTAGTATTTACCTAATTTTTGCATAGTTAACTTTGCAATGTCTAACTGTGTTTGAGGACCAGTATGTATCATATCTCTAGCCCAGTCTGAAGGAGATATTTCAGATAATTGCGTTACAACTAAAGGAATGCCTCTGGCTTTAGCAATTAATTCTAATGTTTTTATGTGCATATCATAATTTATTTGCGAAGTAGAAGTAATTATATCTATATACTTGTTTATGGTATCAGCATCTAATTCAGATGATGTTTTTTCTAACAACTCTGTCCTCATAGTTGATACTAAGTAAAAATCATCCTGCACCATTGCAACATGTGTTCGACCCATAGGCGGTAAAAGTACAGCTATGGCTGTTAAGTTAGGCAAGTCTTCGTCTAAAAAGTTTAATGCATACCATATGCTTGTCTCTAATGAGCATGCAGGAGTTCCTAAATTATATGTAGTCTCACCTGTAAGTTCAGCAAGTTGTGATGGCCAAGATTGATTAGCATGTATTCCTGAGCCATATGTATGACTACAACCAAAACATGCTATGCCTGGTGCATCACTAAAATGCGTATCACGGAAGCCTTGCTTGTTTGTTTTATACCATACATCAACAAGTTGATCAGTACTGTTATCCCACCAGCTATAAAATTTAAGTTGTTTCTTTTGTCTGTTAGAAAAACCAGTTTCGTTCATTCTAAATTCGTAAGGATGCCAGTTACATACGTTGTAGTCATCTTCTTGGAATTGTTCAATGCCCATTGCACTGAGTTGTTGATTGTTAAATCGATGTATATACGGAGCAGTAGAACTATGCTCAATTGTTTTCTTTATTGTGTCTCTGCTTGTTTTAAGCAGTTCCTGCTTGTCTAAATGCTTGGCGGTAGGCCCATGCATTTGAGACCAACGGTCATCTATTTTTGCCATCTATGTTACCTGTTCTGTGTGTTAAATGTTTTGCTGATGTCTTGACTTTTTAGACTTGCCGTATCCACCTGTTTGTAGAGTAGCCTCGGCATGCATTGCTGCCATGTGCTTGTTATATTTCTTAGTACCTTTTTTATGTGGGCTCTTACCTTCTCTGTGAATGTAGCCATCTTCTTCACCAGTACCACCACAAGCATCACAGCCTTCGCCTTTACAAAGTTCACATTTCGGAAGTACTTCGTCTTTAGTGTTCTCAGTTGCTTTTTTCTTTTTCTTTTTGGGAGTTGCATTAGCAAACACACTTGCATTAGGTCTTTTTTGCATACCGCCTAATGGAGCTGCAACGGTAGCAATACCGCCTGCACTAGTTGTTTCTTGTATAATGTCATTGATCTTCATATTAGTATTTACCGTTTTTATTAGTTACTACTGTCTACTATTGATGTATTTGCAAATGGATTTTCATTTGTTGTCACAAGATAGTTTGTCTTTGCATGTAGTCTTAAGCCGGAACCGGCTAAATCCTTGACGTCTTGTATAAAGGTAAACGTCTGCTTTTTAAGATCTAAGAAAAGTATTCCTTTAAGATTGCCTCCGCCTCTTTTTGCGGCAAGGTAGTTATTAACATTAGATTGGGCTATGGTCTGCATTGCTCCGTTAATGTTATTTTGTGCTAAGTATTGTGCTATCTCAGTACCTGCGTTAGGTAGTTCTGTAAAGATATTTGAAATAATATCTGCTACTTCTTTTTCTGCCTCAGGTACTAACTTTAAGAAAGCCGCAACATGATTTTGTTGCATACCTGATTTAACTCTTAACACTGCACCCTGTGCTTCTAGTTCTTTGAATTTCTCAGCATACTTTGTAAAGAATGCTGTTACCATAGTCTTGTATGAATCTGACACAGTAACTTGCCTGTCATTAAATCTAGCAGAATTTTTTCTTGTTGTCTTCAATTCAATTGGTTGACCGTCAATCATTAAGTCACCTTTGCCATCGTCAGCACCCGATGATGCTCCCATGCCGCCAATTCTCTGTGACAATACTGACAGTGCAAACTCACCTGGCCCGATACCGTACTGTACAACTTCATTTAAGTCATTAACTAATTCTGTTATATGTTCGTTTCCTTCCATGCCGTAGCCAACAAATATTTCAGCCATAGTATCAGTTGATGTAGACAACAATGTATCAACTCGAATTAATTTATCTTGTTTCCAGTCCATGAAAAGTTTTGCTCTTTCTGCTGGTGTCATTTCTATACTTGCTACAATCTTTGCAATTTGTTTAATTGCTTTCTTAACATCCTCATCCGGCACTTCGCCTAACATGTTACTTAAACTTTGTATTTTGCCACCAACACCCATATCGTTTAACAGTTGTTCAATGTAGTTAATTAATTTATTAGTTTTGTCATCGTCTGGTAGTTCTTCTAATTTTTTAATTAGATCAGATTTACTTTCGGTTAATCCTGCTTTCTTTTTAATTTCTGGATGTACTTTATTTTGTACAAAGCCTTTGAATATAGTACGCAAATCTGTGTCTGGTCCGCCACCGCTGGCTGCTTCTCTGAATGCTCTAATCATGCTTGGATCAGGAACCACAAAGTATGCTTCCATTTGAGATTTTAAATCACTAGCAAGTAAAGGAACATTTAATAACTGACGTATTTTCTTTACAGGGGAGTTGTCTGGTACAGCACCTTCTGTATATTTTGCTGCTCTGCCTGAGCCAGACTTGTTAGGATGTTCAAAACCTTTGCCTTTCTTTTTCTTTTTACTAGGCGTACCGTAAGTAGTTAATAATGCAGTCATATCTTGTTCTGCTTCAATAGTTTCATTTAACTTTTTCTTAGATACTATTAGTGCTTCGTTTATCTTATTAGCATCAACTTTACTAACTATTTCTAACTGCTTACGCAATGGTAGTTTATTAAAATTCTCAAACATGTTTTTACTCTCTTTTATCTTACTAAAACTAACGTTATATTTGTTAGCAATGTGACGTTGCATTTCTGTATTTACTCTAGCCATATCGCCCACAGAGTATCCGGTTGATCCATATCTAACACTACTAGGAACAAAGCCATACTTCTTTTCAAACGCATCTAATTCTTGTTTCTTTCCATTTAATAACCGCATATTCATGTCTGCACTGCCACGCATTTTACTAATGGCTCGCTCTGTATCTTCGACACTATTTTCGTTAGTTCTACTTCCTTGTGCATGTGCAGGGTGATCAGCGTCTATTAAGTCTGTAGTATCAACTCCGCCTGCTTTGTATGCTTGTACCATTGATGATATTTCATCCCACTGTACAGGATTGCCATTGTTTTCCTTGTTGTATACTAGTGCATTTAGAACATCTTGTTTTGCATTATTACTTGTTTCTAAGTTGTTAATCCATCTTGCTAGTTTTACAGCATTAATGTTTGGATCAGCCATAAACAAGCCAAATCCACCGTCCCACATTTTTTTATAGTTAGGATAATCTTCTTGTGCCATTCGAAGTGCCATTTTATTACTAAGAGTAGATGGATCATTATAACTATCCGAATCCTTTGTATCTAACTCACGTTGCATGTTGTCTGCCCTTTCTACATCATTTTTGTAATCTATTACGGCTTCGTCGTAATCGTATACAGTTCTTTCTACTGCGGTTAACTCTTTGTCAGGTACAACTGTAAACATTTCTGGGTTTAGTATATCACCAGGGTCTTCGCCTGTGGCTTTGTCATCGTTGAATAAATCTAACCCAGCGTCTTTCTGTATGTAATTTCGGTATGTACCAGTCATAAACAGTGCATCGTTATTAGCATCGAAATTAACGTTAAAGTCTGCAACTCTTGCTTTAGCTACGTTTACGTTTAATAGCTTATTAAATCCTTCAGCCCAGTCTATTTCTTTTTGATGTACGGTTGTCGGTGAGTTAGTAAACAATTTTTCTTTTTTCAGCATATCCCAAAGTTCTGCACCCGGAATACCAAAATCTTTAAATCCTTTTCTAAAACCTGCAATTTGTTTTACTTTAGGCTCAGTGCGATTGTTTCCATTTGCTAAGTCACTAATAATCATTGCAAATGCTTTACTAAAGTATTTTTTAGCATGATCTAAATATGCTTGCTGACGTTGACGACTTTGTTGCAATGACTCGTCTTCAGGTGTCTCATCTTCTGCTTCATTTTCTTGAAATAAGTCACCTTGCATGTCTGCTGATGCCATCTGCGTGTAACGTCCTAATGCAGTATACGCCATACCTAAGTATTCTAGTGCATCTTTGTAGGATCGTTTACTTGCTAAATCTTTAAATGCATCTATTACTTTAGCATCAGCAACAGAAGGGTCAATATATGACGATGCATTCTTTACAGTGTCTGGGTCAATTTCGTCTACTGAATTTAGCATACGGAATAATGCTTTAATATAATCTGCTCTGTATGCATCTTTGTCATGTCCTGCTTGCATTACTGCCGCATAACGAATAACCGTTTTAACAATTAAGTCTACATCTTTAGTATAATCTGATCCGCCTGCAACACGAAATTCTATTAGTTTATTTCCTTCGCTGTTTTTCTGTTCCTTGAAGTTGATACTACTAAACTTACCAGAACTAATACCACTGCTTAGTATCTCTTCTAGACCTGCAAGACTCTTTTCAGCCTTTTGATCTTTAGTTAAATCCTCTACATACTTTTTAATTCGTGCCTGTTGGCTTGCTGTATAACTATTATCTGCTCTGTTAAACTGTTTTAACAAGTATTGATCACCTAGCAGTAAAGCCATTTTTAATTTGTTTGTTTCGCCTGAGCCACTGTCAGCCATGCTCATTGTAATGTGTAAACCAGTTGAGCTATTTGTTTCTACGGCGTGTTCTTCGCTCATCCAATCAAACAAACTTTTTATTTCTTTAAGCATGTCTTGCGGTGTATCGTATACAGGACTAATAAGTTCAGAACCTAATCCAGAGCCGTCAATTGAACTATCATCTTCTACACGCCAGTAGGCATTATCAACTGCTGTGCCGCTGTGATATTCTCCTGCTTCAACTTCTGATCTAAAGCTATTCTTATCTGCCCATTGGGTTAAATATTGAGCAACTTCTTCTTGTCCACCGCCTTGCTCATTGTACAAAAATATATCGAGATCACCTAGTAGGGCATTCCAATTCCCTCTGTACTCGTCATCACACCAGGTCTCTGGGTCATGGTTGTCTAGTACGTTACTCCATGCATCATCAAATGCTTCGCCGTTATCTCTAATATCATCTATTAGCCATTCTTCAAATGCGTCATCTTCATTTATTTCAACATATTCTCTAGCCCAGGCATCGTCTTCCCATGATTTGCGTTCTTCGGTCTCTTCGGCAGCGGCTTCGTCAGTGTCTGAGCTGCCTTTGGCTAAATTTGACATAATCATTTCTTTATATTCGTCAACATCGTCCATAGATACTTTATCATCTACATAACGGTCAGTATAGTCTTCATCATCTTTACGGTCGCGTACTAGATCATCTATTATTTCTCTTTCTGCATCGTAGAAATAATCAGTTTCCTGAATCCATTCTCTGAATCCTTCTTCTACTGACTCTACACCGCGATCCCCTTCTTGATCTTCTAGCTTTGAGCTAATATCGTACCAGTTGTTGCCATCTAACCAATCTTCATCTCCATCGGAGCCGGATAAATCATTCCAAACTGTTTCTGCTTCAAATCCACACTTAACCGGAGCACTTAATGCTTGCTTTGCTAAGTCTGGCTTATTAAAGTTTAGTTCAAATATTGGATCACCTTGTTGTATATGCTTCTGTGCTCTGAGTAATCTTTTAATCTTGTTAGATAAGTTATGCTTACGTTTAACATTGTTAGGTAGTTTTGCTTTTTCTGTAACTGGTTCGCCAGCTGACGTTGTAATATCATCGTCAGGATCTAATGTATAAAATTCTTTGTTCTTTTGATTTTGTACAACAACTGCATTTTTGTTTAGACCGTTGTTTACAGGGCTCATTACTTTAACAGTATCGCCTTTGTCGTCTAGGTATTCAAAGTCTTGTGCTAACTCTTTTGCTTTTGATATAATTGGTTCAACCGGTGCTGGTCCATCAGTGTTAGTTTTATTTTGCTGACTGCTAGGACTAACCTGTGGTTTATTTACACCTGACTTCGCCGGCTTAGCGGCTGCTGTTGCTTTAGCAGTTGACCCAGTTTGTTGTTGAGAACTAGGAGTACTAACTCCGCTATTCATTCCGTACTCAGAGATTAACGATTTTATTGTGCGTATATCTTTAGACTTCATATCTTTATTATTACCGCTTATTAAGTGTTTTTAATCGTTTTGCAACTGGATTAAATCTTTTTGTTCTGCGAGCCTTACGAATCATTCGCTTGCCCATTTTGGCTTTTGTTCTTCTAAGCGTCATACGTTTTTTAAGGTCTATCGGCTTTGCACACTGGCTAGAATTTTTTACAACTCTGCCTGCTCTTGGGCCACTAGTGCAACGTACAGCACGTTTGATCTTGTTACCCATTCGACGCCATACCATGCGGGCCTCAACTAATTCGCCGCCTGTTACTTCGTCAAGCTTCATTTTAATAGACTCTGTACTAGTACTGCAATTGTGCCTAACAAGGTAGTAATAGTAACACCGACTATAGCAATAACCCATCCTTCTATTCTATTCAATCGCTGTTTAGTATCTTCTTTAAATTCACGCACTTCTGTAGTAATAGCTTCTATACGAAGCATGTCAGCAATAATGTGTGCTTCGATATTTCCAGAATATGCAGGCAATGCATCGGCTGCTATATCTAACTCTGGTTTTGATTTCTTGACCATTTTATAATAAATCCTGTTTAGTGAACTCCATGTTCACAGTAGTTTTTGTATCTATTGTGCCACCATTTAATACAATACCGTTAAGTTCGTCTTGTAATGTAGTAATGCTATGCACACTTTCACGTTCAAAAGCAAATTTAAAAATCCAGCCTGCGCCTGTTATACTTGGAGCGCCGTAACCTTCTAATACGTTAGCACCAACACCATTTAACTCAACTGGTCTATTCATGATAATTGGCATAGCTCTTAATCCAATAACCTGAACAACACTTTCAAAATCCTTCTGCGTTTCATCTGTAAAATCACCAGTATGTGTAATATCTAGTGATGTAAATAGTGTGTAGAATTCTATGTTTCCTGTAACAACTTCTTGGCTGTTCATTGCGCCTGATCTATTCAAAGTCATGTGTGTCTCCTATACACACTATTTATCATCAAACTAATAACATGTATCTAAAAATATTCCGATAGTCAAAAAAAAGCACTCCGAAGAGTGCTTTTAGTGTGCAACTAAGCACGATCCCTAAGGTAGTAAGGAATTAGTTTAGCCTGCGTTAAATGAAATCACTGCTGCCCATGCACAACCAGCTACGCTAAACGCATCCGATGCATCATCAGCAATTGCTGGTCCGCCTTCGTATGCTACGTGAACTGCTGTTGCTACGTCTACTACAAATCCTTCGATTCCAGTAACAGTGTAGTTTTGCACTGTGATTGCTGCTATTAAAGCATCCATCTTCACCTGCGTCATGTTTGTTGAAACTGTTGCTGTTGCAACGTGTAGTTCTCTACCGAAAGCATTTAAGTCTTCAGTAAAACCATGTACTCTTGTTTGTGCCATTTTATCTCTCCAAATTGTTCGGGCCTTGTTGCCCTATGCTAATATTTATCAAATTATACCCAAAAAAAATCCCCACTTAGTGAGGATTTTTAAACATAAACGTTAAATATTAATCAAATGTTGCGATTAATGTAGTTCCGCCGATAGATGGTGTTGCGCCTGCGCCTTGTAAAGCGATGTGACTTCCACTTACTATACCTTCAACTGCTACAACGATGAAGCCTTCTACTTGTGCTTCTGTTACTGCGGCCGCAACTGTTACTGCTGTTACGTCATCTACTTCTAAGATGAATGTTGTTCCTACGAATCCGTTTGCTGCTCTTACTGCTGCGTTTGGGTTTGCTTGTGCCATTGTTATTCTCCTAAATATAATGTAGAGTTAATTTTTACTCTATGTACTTATTTATCATTACACTCATAAAAAAAGGCAGTAAAACTGCCTTTTAATACATAAGTTTATGTAAACTTAGAATGCTGCGTCAGCAATAACGTGTCCTACAATGTCGCCATTTGCTAAGTTATCAGCGCCTTCTACTATCATTTTAACTGTATCTGTTGTTACTGTTCCAACTTTAAGTACTGATAAGTTTAAGTTTTGAACTGAGCTAACTAATGCTGTTAGTTGAGTTGCTGAGATGTTTCCTGATTGCTGTTGGAAAGACTTTAAAAATACGTCCTTGCCGATAAATTCTGCTGCTGCTACTGATCTTCTATCTGTTTGTGCCATGTTAATTCTCCTAAATATAGCGAGCTAATTGCTCTATGCGTATATTTACCTTTTTTTCTTTACTTCCCGACCTTAAATATGTCTGAATTTTTAAAGTTACGCTTTGCTTTTGCTAAACCGCTGCCGACTGCTTTTCTTAAACTTGATTGATCGGTGCCGGCAAGAGGATTAAATCTACTAGTGTTACCTGATCCGGTACCTAATCTATTTGTATTACCTATTTGCCCGCCTACAGTTCCGGTAGGTTGATCAGCTTTTCTTTTCATATCGTTCTTGATTCTAGCCTGAACGCTGTCGTCTGGCTTTGTATCCGGTTTAGCATTTTTAACCGTGTCAATTTGATCATCAGACATACCAGTATATGTTACTTTAAAGTCTGGGTATCTTTGTTTTACAGCAAACTTTAATGCCATACCCGGGCTCCATTTAGGTCTTTTAATATAACCTACTGCTAATGCAACAACACTTGATTTGTCTAACATTATGAATTGGGGTAGTTTTGGATTTCCATACTCGTCATCAAATTCCTGTCCTAATCTATCTCTTAGTTCAGCATCGTTTTCTAAAAGAATAATTTCATTTATCTTCATTTCTTTTTCCTGCCAGCTGCCCAATAGCCTGCAATTGCACCTATACCTGTGCCTGCTTTTTTAAGTGTATCTGGTTTATTTTTTGCAAGTTTTGTTAGTTTCTTAGCGGCATATCTTCCTGCAACTGCACCAAGAGCTGCACCACCAACTTTTTTTGCAAAACTAGTTCTAGGTACACTGTATGCTGGCTCAGAAGTAAATGCTTTGTATTTAACCATAGCTGTCATTGGACTTATAAGTTCACTGCCTCTACCTAAATAACGCATTGTTTGTAATAGTTTAGTTACAACTAATTGTCTACTTGAAAATTTTAAGTTACCCCAGTCAGTGATATATCTACGGTATTGTTTAAATTTAGAATCTTTAATCTTAAGTTGTGATTCTAATCTAAAGAAGTAGCCCACTGCTTCGTTTTTTCTATCTGATCCATTTGCTATCTTTTTCATAAACATAAAGTGCTTACGACTATCAAAGTTTAATCCTTGTAGGAAAGAAACACTCGACATTCTATTCTTTAAACTTATTTTATCACTCTTGGGTTGATTTAGCATGTATCCTAGTAGATATAAATCAGTAGCACTTGTTCTAAAAGTATTGTAACCACCGTATTGGGTAGTTTGCTTTGCATAGTTACTTGCATACCTATGTTGTACATCATCTTGCACCATTAAATATAATGCAATAGTGTTGAGATATAGCAAGTCAGCAACGTCTCTACCTGTGAGTTGGCGCATGTTACCAGAAGATCTGTACAATCTACTTTCTGATATTTCTTGATCTATAAATTCAAATTCCATTATGATGTAGGTTTTCCTGTTCCAAAGTTTAATCTACTAAACTCCATTCTATCAACTAGTTTAAGAGCGTTGCCTATTCGATCAATTGCAACAAACCCTTCTCCGCTTGTGGCTTTAAATCCTTCACCATCTGCAGCAAACGTTTGTGTGCTTTGTAATTTTCCTAACTTGTCTATGATTACAAGTTTTGCTTTAATTAACATCAAGTATAAATCATACACTGCTGTTATTTCTTTAGCATGTTGTTTAATAAATGCTACAGTTTTAACCATGCTATCAGTTTTGGCATCTTTAGTCTTTTGCATTTTTACTTTGTCAATTTCTTTTGTAGACTTGTCAATCCATTTTACAACAAATTCTTTTGCTAAACTTTCAGGGGAGCCAAAGTCTCCTGCTCTAATCTTATTATTTACTGTGGCTTTTAGTTGTTGTAAGAAATCTTTGCCTACTAAGTCGTTGCCTTTCTCTAACCAATTAAATACTTCTCCACTAATTTGTTTAGTGTAAGTGTCAGCGGCTTTGATAGTTGCTAGTACTTCTGCTGATTCTTGAGCAGTCATTGTTACTGTACCTGATACATCTTTGATGTTTGCATCAGTTTGCCAAACACCGGCATTACTGCCATCACCTAATCTAGATGAATCAAATCCAAATGTTGCTGTTGTATCTGCTAGTGTTGGGCCGCCTGCATATTCTGTGTGCCATACTATACCAATTTCAGCTGCCAACATTTGCTTTGCTAAGTCGCTGTCCTTTGGTAAAGCATAAGCAAGAGTGTTAGGCTTAAAATATATAAGTGCTTCGCCATCATGATTTAATTCTTTGATGTCGCCTTTCATAAACATCATGTCGCCTTGTGCAACTGTGTCCCACTGTAGTTTACCTAACGTTCTAAGTGCTACTTTTAATTTTTTTCGTAAGCCGCTACCGTCTTTCCCGGCTTGGTCTGCGTGGTAGTTATCAATGTCTTCGTCTGTGAAGTTAAGTTTTGCTTTTCCTGCAAACACACCCTTAGTACCTACAAAGAATTTACCAGTTTGCGGATCTTTTCCGCATACTAATGCAGGCGAACCGTCCCACTTAACTGTCATATCAAACGCACCCTTTGCTGAGCCTTCTAACATTTGATGTAAACTGTACAAATAGTCCACTGCTTCTTTAGCACCTTGATAACCTTTGTTGAAAATGTTATCTTCTAGATGTTCCATGTGGGTGTTCTTGCCGTCTGCTTCTAGCATTAAGCTCTCACTTAATATTCTAGTAACTAGGGGTTTAGATATTTCTATAAATCGCATTATATACCTGCTAACTTTTTCATTTCTGACATTTGAACAACGTCAGTTGGTATTAGCATAACATGTGATGTTACACTTTCTGATATTAATACTTCATATCCTATGTCTGCCCAAGTAAGTCCTGCATGTTCTAGTATAGAACACATGTGTTCGTATGCTTCTGCTCTCATACTTCTTGCCATCTTAACAAAGTTTGCGTATGCTTGTGGATCTGTTTTTGCTAGGCCACCTCGTTTCATTGCAGGTGCGGCTGATTGGATAAAGTTATCTGCATCATATCCTTTAGTTTTTAGTTCACTTAATTTAGCAACCAATGCTTTTGCAGATGCTAAGTCACCTTGTAGTGTCTTAGATTGTAATGCTTTTAGTTCTGCTGTAGTAGGACCTGGTACTGGTTTAAGTTGTGCTGGTTGTTCACCTGCTTGTGGCTGTGCTGGTGTTACTGGTTCTGCTGGTGTTCCTGGTGTCCCTGGTGTTACTGGTTGTTCTGGTGTTCCTGGTTCTGCTGGTTTCCCACCACCTGACTTACCAAATATTCCACCAATTGCTGCTCCAGCCATGCCTGCTGCTTTCTTTCCTAAACTTGCGTTAGGATCTGAGCGTGTGGCCTGTGCAAGACCCGGTGTCTTACCTTGTATATAATCTTTTGCTCTACCTATAATGCCTTTCTTTAAAGGTGTGCCGTCGCCGTTTAGTCCGTGCTGTTTGAATAACGCTTGTTGCATTGCACCAGTTGCTGGTCTACCTGCTTCGTCTTTCCAACCTGCACCATCCCACGTGAACTTAATTTTATTAACTGTGGCTGTTGTCTTTCCGGCTACTAAATCGTTACTGCTCTTTCCAACTGATGGTGTTTCTCCGTCTGCTGGTGCTGGCGCTTCTCCGCCTTTAGCTTGTTGAACACCTTGTTGTATAGCACCCTGTCCACCTGTAGAACCACCTGCAGCACCGCTTGTAGTGCCCTGTGCGTCTGTTTGTGGAGTAGCTGGGGTATTTGTACCCTGAGGAGTAATTGGTGCGCCTGTAGCGTCATCTTTGCCGTCTTGATTAGCATCTGCTTGTGGCTGTTCTTGCCCTGCTTGTGGTTGTTCGCCACCTGCTTGTGGTTGTTCTTCTGGTTCTGGTTTTGCTGTAGGTGCAGTTGGTGCCGGTAACTCAGGACCTGCTGTTGCAATATCCTCTGGTTCCATGCCACCTTGTGCTAATATGTTTGCAATTGATTGAGAATCAGTTGGCTTCTTGGCCTTGTTCCATAATGCTGTAAGTTTTTTAACAGTAATGCTGTTACCTAACTCTTTACCTGTTTCTTTTGCTTTACCTACTAATGCACCGCCTGCTTTCTTAGCGGTTCCTTTGATAGCATCGGCTGCTTTAGCGGCTCCACGTTTAATGTCTGCTATTCCAATTTCATTTACTAGTTGTTGTTCTGCTTCATTTAGTGGTATGCCAGCTAAGTGTTTAGTGTAAAGTAAATCGTAATCAATACTTTCTGCTTTAGGTTTCTCTTCTGCTTCTGGCTCTGCTTTCTTTCCAGGTATTGTTGCGGCTGTTGCGGCACCTTGACCTAATGCTGCTGCTATGTCAGCAATATTTGCCATCTTGGCAACATCTTGTGCGGCGTCACCTGTTAAGGATGCTATTTCTGCTTGTAGCGATGGATCTACTAACGCTGCTTGACCTGCGTCGATGATAGCATTAGATGCTTCTACACCTGCGGTTTTGATTTGCATTAGCATTGCTTGATCAGTAGTTGCTTTAATTTGTTCAAGCCAGTTATATGCTTTTGCTGTTTGCTGTACTGCTTCATCGCTAAATGTATCAAACTGCGATGCTGCATCTTTTAATACACTGTATTGTTCATACTGATCTGTGGTCAGTATAACATTGCCACTAAAATAATTTCCTGTAGTACCTGTAGTCGATACAGATATTTCTGCAGAACCATCTGGGAATGTTTGATTCCATAATTCTTTTGCTGGGCCGCCTTGTGCTATAGCTTCTTGTGAGAACTCATCTACTGTTGCATCTTGTAATGATTGAGTAGCAGCCGCCAAATCTGATTCGACACCACTAGAGAACATATCTTTTAGTTCTCCGCCTAGGAATTCAAATGCCTTACCTGCTAAGAAACCAGCAACTGCTGTCTTAGCACCTTTGCCTACTGCTGTTGAAAGTTTATCACCTGCTAGTAAATCATTACCTAACCTTAAAACAAAACCTGCTGCGGCACCGCCTGCTGGGCCGGCACCAAATGCTGCTGCTGTTGTTAGTAGTGCTATTAAGAATTTTGTTTTACCTGGGTTATCTTTAGCTGCTTCTGCCATTTTAGCAATAGCTTTGTTAACTTTAGAATCTTTGCCGCCTAGTTTAGTATTTAAATCTAGTTTTGCTTTTTCAAATGCTTGGTCTAAACCTTGAACTGGTGCAGTGTCTTGTATTACTTTACCTAATTCATTAACTTTATTGTTAATTTTTTTCATTACATCAGCGGCTATCTTAACACCACCGACAACTGCTTTACCTGCATCTTGTGCAGCAAGTCCTGCTTGGCCTAATTTTGTTTTGTACTTGCCTGAATCTACTGCAATTTTTTCTGCATTGCCAAAGATTGCTGTAATCTGATCTGCTGTGAGTTCAGCTTCTGATAAACTCTGATATTCTTCTAGTAAAGGCCAAAGTTCTTTTTCCCATCTATTAACGTAGGATTTAGTATCTTCGTCAAGTTGACGCCACACACTTTCAGATAATATCTGGTGGCTTTTGCTTTCGTATAGGTTTAATTTAGTGTTAAGTGAATCACGTAATATCATTCTTTTCTTCCCGTTGGCTCTCTTTAATTACTTTTTTTATGCCTCGGGAGAATTTGGAAGAATCTTTAGCACGAATGCTATTGACTATACGATTAGTTAAATCTTTGGCTTGGGCCTCATTGTAATTTGCTTCAATTTTTTCAATTAAATATATTACACTTTCAATAAGGTGTTCGCCACGGCTTTCAACCGCATGATTTCTGTCTCTATCGACAGAGATTAGATTTAGTTCTTCAATTATGCTACGAGTTTTCCGCACATTACTCTCCTGTAACTAGGCTTAACAGTATTTATCATTTCTTAGTCGTCGTTCTTGGATAAAAACTCTCGCATATTCATTGCTTGTTTGATAGTGTCCTTATTTCCACTATCATCTGCTTTAATACTATTGTTTCTTTTTAGTTGATCAACTAAACTACTTGTAGTAACTGTCATTGCATCTTCATCACCATCCTCTAAGTCTTCAATTCTTAAAGTATCTGTGCTAAATTTGAGATCTACTTTGCTACCAACTCCTGCACTAGAACGTGTTTTCATAAACTGTACCTGATACCTACCTCTTTCACGCATTGCGTTACTTGTAAAGATACCAATTACATTATCTGCTGTGTTGATCTTACTAATACCACCTGCAATATGACTATGATCATATTCTACTTCTTCTACTGCACTTCTACCTAACTGCGATGCTGTTGCATGTAGTATATCGCGTTCCATTGCTAAGTTACGCAACTCCTCTGATATGTACTTGTCTTTAACAAACATATTTTCTGCTGATATCTTAGCACTGATAGGCATCATTAAGTCTAAATAATCTACTAACAATGCATCTACTTTCTCGCCGCACTGTATTTCGTATTCACGTAAGAATGCTCTAATGTCATTTGCGTTAATACCACTTGGCATTTGCTTAACACGGAACTTACCAGCACTCTTTGCCTTCATTTGTACACGAAGATCAACATCATCAATGTTCTTCATTATTTCTCTAGTGCTATATCCAGTAACCATTGCATCTAAACGCATACTAATAAGTTGCTCACTAAGTTCTAAACTAATGTATACAACATTAAGTCCTGCTAATGCCCAATTAATTGCTAGATTCTGCAAGAACAAACTTTTACCACCGCCACTTGGTGCGGCAAAGATATTAATCTCACCTCTATTCATGCCACCGTATAGCTTTTGATCAATGCCTTTCCATCCTGTGCTTGTTGCACCACTCTGTGCTTTGATCCATTCCAATCTTTCTTTAGGATTTTCAAAATATTCAAGACCTAAGTCTTTTACTAACCCTATCTGCACAGCCTCTTTAATTTTATTTTCTACTGCACCGTAATCTTTGTTTTCAAGTAAGTCTGTGCTTTCAATAATTGCTATTTCAAGTGCTTTGTGTCTACAAAAAGTTTCAAACTCATCCATAAACCAGTTCTGGTGATCCGGAGTAACGTTATCTATAAGTGTAATGCCTTGTCCACCTACAGCGTTTAGTTGATCTAATGTAGGCACACTGTTGTACTCGTTACTGTGCTGAAGCATTAACTCAATTGTGCCTCTAAATTTTCTACTAAAATATGCTGGTGCTATAATAGCTTGACATCTAGCAAACAAATCATGGTCGCTCATAAGGAACTGAATAAACATTCTCTCAATGTCTTGGTTATATTCTTTAATACTTGTACTCATAACATCCTCATCTTAACTTGTGATTTCATTTTATTTTTGGTAGCATGTTTAATTATACTTGCAACTGTTAAAAGTCTACCATATTTGGATACAGCATCAGCTGCATCTTTTACATCTTTATCCCACGGTGGAAAACTTACTTCCCAACCGAGTGTTATTGCTTGCTCGATTAAATCTTTGCCTGCTGTATCTCTGTCTGGACATAGTATAACACGTTTTCCTAACTTGTCTATCAATTGTGCTTGCTCCGGGCTTACTGCATTTCCTTGTACAGCAACACCGTCTACTAATATTGCATCAAATATACCTTCTGTTACAATAACTATTTCTCTTTCTGTGCCTGCAAATGCATCTACGTTAAACACATAGCCTGGTTTTATATTATTTAAGAACTTAGGTGTTTCTTTTGTGGGTGGATTTATATGTCTTCCAGTCCATCCTACTAGTTCGTTGTTATACATAAATGGTATGATAACACGTTTCTTATTTGCCATATCAGAAAAATGTAATAATGGATAAACACCTAGTACGCCGCGTTGTCTTGCATACTCTTTTAACTCATGCCCATCTGCTAAACTTTCTAATGTTTGCACATCATCTGGGAGTGGAACAGAATCAAACTTACTAAAACTGTACACATACTCATCGCCTTCTGCTACATTTAACTCGTCACCTAACTTTAGCATCTCTACTTGCACCGCATGCACATCAGCAGTTGTTGCACCTAACTTCATTGCTAAGTCTTTATACTTCTTACCCATGTACGGGTTAGGTGACCATCCTGTCTTATGCCCACAGTTAAAACAATGGAAACTAATCTTTGCACCGTTTGCTATAACACCTGCACGTTTGCGGTTGTCACTGCACACAGGACAATCAAACGTTTTCCAGCCGCTTGGAGTACTGCTACTACGCACCGGGAGATTATCTACTAATAATCTATGTACTTGTTCTACTACTGAATCCACACTCATAGGCATATTATAGCAGAGTTACATTAGAAAGTCAAATGTTTTTTAGTTTCTTACGTGAATATTGGAAATAGTGCTGTCATCGTCTGATGGATAACTTATTACTCTTACCCAATTACAGTTTACTGCAAAAGTTTTATATAATATATCTGATGTCCCTGCAATAGCAACATTACTAACTACATCAAACCAGTCAGCATGTCTATCGTCGCCTTGTGGCGTTGTTTGCATACAACTTGCTTGTATTTTAATATTGCCGGTGTATGTTGTGTGATATATTGCAACCGTATGTTGAGCATTTTTAAAGTTGCTATCCAAGTTACCAAAGAACGCACTTGAAACAAATACATTATTAGTTGGCTCTGTCATTGTTACATTAAATTGTGTAGGTACAGGATCTAAAACTGCTTGTTCTGATATTTGAATATCCAAGGCAACATCATTATTTTGATTTGAATACACCGGAAGGTCTGTACCTTCTGCATTGGTTCTAGTTACATATAGTCTGTATAAGCCTGCATCGATATCTTGCAAGTCACCTGATGCTAGATGTAGTTTAACCATTCCTGCATCGCTAGTTACTTCTAATCTTTTAGAAAGTAATCTTTTACGAGTTGCAGGGTTTACTATGTATGCAACAACTTCATCTGTGAATACAGGCTGTAATTGTCTATCACGGTTCCTAATATTAAAGTTAATTGTATTAGTTAAACCTTTGTGTGCTATTATTGATTTATTGTTCATTGGTTTGTTGTCCACATATAAGTTGTCGGCGGTAATTACGAGATCTATTGAGTCTTCGTATAAAAATAATCTGTTATTGGCAGGATTCATAAAATATATACCTTTCTGTTACAGTATTTATCTATCTGTTAGGTAAATATCGTTATGCAAGAAATCAACCAAGAGCAATTTCCATTCATTACCGGATTAACATACGCAAAGTCAGAGTACTATGGGATAGTTGTTAATTACGATAATACAATTTTAACCATGTATGATTTATCAAAGATGCCAGACAAAGCCGTTAGAGCATTGTTTATTACTTTGGGAGAAACATGGTGGTGGGAGTCAAATAGGATATTACCAATTGATGTATTCCTACATCATGAGATGAAACCTTTTCAAAAGTATCTAACCACAATGGTTATGAAAGATGTAGACCACATGTTTGGACCAATGACTACTTTACAAAATATGTTAAAGAAACGTATTAAACGTAGAGGGATTCAGTTGCAAAACATAAAACGTTTAGACTAGATTTCGCAAAGCCTATTTAATTGCACTACAATTGCTGTAGAAAATGCAATAGCATGAGCCTTCTTAAAATAGTATTCACCTGATTCGGGTTTAATCCAAACAGTCTTTTCTATCTCATCAAAACTCTTACCTAATAGATGTTTCTTACCAGGTCTAATAATAGCAAGTATCATTGCTAGTTGCTCAATGCTCGTAGGCTTGTAGTCTTGCAACACATTTAGATAGTTGCTTACATGATACAATTTCGATACTACTTCGCTGTGTTGTAGCAACTCCCACATTGGTGTTATTGCAAGTAGTTTATTAAGATGCGCCTCGTCTTCGATATCAGAATACACACTGTTGTTAAGAAAGTCAACTTTAAACCAACCTTCTTGTTCTGCTTGTTTATGATCTATTGTGCTGTAACCTTCTAATGGAAACTTAGGAATATTTTGAAAGTAGACGCCAGTATTGTGTTTAGTAAACTTACTATCCTTTTCAATACTTGCAGTGGTATGCTTGACTAATCTGAGAAAGTCTTCTCGGTTAGCCATATCAATATCTACATCAAAATTTATTTTCATTTGTAAAGCAAACTCCACTTCATTAGTTTTTCTTTTTTAACTTTTATTCTATCTGCTATTTGTTTATCATTTACAAGGCCACCATCACGTAAAATTTCGATCATACACATAACATCGCCTATCTCTTCTTGCAGTTGAGTGTAGTCTTGGTCTTCACCGAATCGTAGCATTTTACTACATGCTTGTATTAGCTCTCCACATTCTTCCATTGTGATCACTAACATTTCTTCTCGCTTTTGCATATTACTTTCCATACCAAATACTTATTTGTCCTGACTCGTTTTCAAATGGTGTTAAGTCCCCACCTTGTACATGTTCTGGTAAGTTAGGCACATGTCCGCCTGCGTGATATTGTATAAGATCAGTAATACCATCGCCATTTAGATCACCTAAAAAACTTTCTTCTGTAGCAGTAATACAACCAACACTGTTACAAAAATCTTGCTGTGGTAGGTATGGCAATTGTCCTCTTTGATGATATACTAAATTACCTTCTTTGTCATTGATATAAATTTGAGGTTCACCTTCTTGTGCCCAACCACCCGATGACCAATAATCCATATAGCCGTCGCCGTTTAGATCTAAAGTTTGTTTGTGTACGCCAGCACCATTGATATACTTTTCAGGAAATGGGTTATCCTGCATTACAAGTCTATCACCTTCTAATGAAAATAATACTCTAACAGTTCCGCCTTCAAATTGTGTATCGCAATCGTACTCTTTGTTCTCATCATACTGAACACCATCTGGTAAACGCTCAATAGCCGCAAATCCAAGTAGCATTACTTCACTGTCTGGAGTGGGCCACCATAGTTCAAAGTGGTCCCATGCAAGTCCACCGAAGTAATGTACGCCATCAATTTCTACAATCTCTTTACGACCACACCATTGATCTACATTAGGATCGCCCCATTCAATACAGCCTAACTCATCACAAGTATCATAAACTAGTGTCTCAGTTACTTGGCCTTGTACAATATCGTATATTGAAAATCCTTGCCCAACTGCACCAATAGCATGGGTGGATGTTACTGATTTAACTTCGCCAAAAGGTCTGTGATCATTAACATCAAAAGTTAGAAGATAAGCATGTTGCGACATCTTCTTTTTATCAGCATCATTGTTATATTCGTCACTTACATCAACCCAAACTTGTCCACTGTTACGATAGGCTAGTGGTGGGTTTTCAGTTGTGTAATCATTATCCCAATATCCAAATAACAGGTCCCACTCATAGTTCATGTTAGGCAGTGCCGCAACACCTTGTGCCCATAATGATTCGCCTAAGTCTACTAAGTTGTATGTGTTGTTATAGTCTGCTGTAAAAACACCTTGCTGAGAGAAATGGTTAGACCAATCATCACTACGCTTACGACGATGGTCATCTCTTGAAATCATATAAGTAATGTGCGGCAATCCAATACCACTGTTAGTATCTTCTAACAATGTAAAGAAGCCTGCAACGCCACCTTTCTCGCCACCAATTTGTACATAGTTTGTACCAAATGTGTCTATGTTATTTACTTCAAACGACCCGTATCCATCCGCAATCAATGCCAGCATTGTATTAGGTGTATCATCGTCGTGTGCTATCGCAGTGCCTTGATTAGGGTGATTAATATCTCCACATAGCACAAACATTAAAATGTCTTTATGATTGTCATTATTTAGGTCTGCAATCATTGTATGCTGTATTCTAGATAATGTACAATTAGGTATTTCCAACTGACTTACTGCATTAACAATAGTTGCGTCTGGGCTACTGTTATATTCTACATCAAACGCTGGCTTTGTTACTGCTGGTGGTGCAGTTGTTGGTGGTGGTGGAGATGCTGGGGGAGGTGTGGGTTCAGCTGAAGAGCCGCCTCCGCCTCCACATCCTATTAAAAATAATGTACAAAGTAATGATGTCAAGTAATTTATGTGCATAATAGTCCTACCTATAATGTTAATACAGTAGTTATTATACAGTGGATTTGTATCAAAGTCAAGAAGTAAATTATGTTTTAAAATCAGTAACTTAGATTTGGAATTGTGCTTTTATTGCTAGTTTTGTGAATTTAAAGTTACAACTAATGCTGTATCTTATGCTGTTTCCTAGTATAGGACTAGTATAATGTAAAAGAGAAGAAGGAAATATGTACATTTCCCCTTCTTCTGGTTGAACAGTTATCTGTGTTCTTCCAAATCCATTGGGACTTGGCTCACCGTGTTGGAAGTGTAATTGACCAAGCGCCTTGCGAGACCCGGTAAGACCACCCTGCTCAAGCACAACAAACTGTTTGGCATCATCATCAAGTATTATTTTTGGAAATATTACACAAACTACATCCGCACCAGGGTAATGTATATGTGGCGGATTGTATTCCATGTCTACTTGATTGTTATACCACGCAGCAGTTAACTCTAACGTGTCTATACCATGCAATAGTGCATTATTGTAATGCCCACAGTCAACCGTTAAGTACGATTCCATATTTTGATGTATAGTTTGATACACATCTAATTCTCGTAACTGCCTAGCTATTTTGTATTCTTCGCTAATAAAACTTATAAGATTTGCATTAGCCTTATCGCTGTTTGGTTTACACATATTATATAAACTTTGTGTCTCTGACTCTGTAAGATTATATTTTACAATCCTTGGGCCAAATGCTTCAAGTACTTCCATTATATTTTGTTACCCTTGAATTCTTCTGCCATAGGGAATATCTTAACAATAGCATCTGCTACTGCCCATGCTAATTCCATGTGTTCTAACTGTGTACCATTAGCACTACGAAGTTCAATATAGTGAATCCAACTACGGAGAGTACCGTTAGCATACAGTCTGCTTACAGTGTTTCCTTCTGGTAGTACTACTCTAGCTTGCTCTTTTGCAATACCTTTCTTAATAGCCCAATTATAAAGTTGTTCAGTATCTCGAATATGCTTCATTTGTTTCATATTCCATTCTTCACGGATACGTCGTTGGTCTTCATCTAGCATATCAATTGCAATACTGTTTTGTCGATTCTTGGTATCTTGTAGTCGTGCTTCACGCGGAATCATTTCTAACTCTTTGACAGGGTCTGCGTAACGTTGACTAAACTCCTGGAAACTAAAACTTCTATGTCTTAGTAATTGCCTAGCGATGTCTCTGGTAGTTTCTACTTCGATACAAACACTTACCATTTCGAGTGGCGACCAATGTTTGTGTTTCATCAAATACTTAACAAGTTTTTCATTTGTGTCTGTGTTGTTTTGATTATCTGGGTTACTTACTCTTGCACAATATGCTACTAAGTCTAATAGACTAGGGTCAGCACCTGTTAGTGCTGGTGCTTGACTGTAACTAACTATATTTGCTTTCATTTCATTCCTTTGGTTAAATTCCTGCTGCTTGGCAAGTTTGTTGAATTTCTTTTACTTCTTCTCTATTATTCTTAAACAGTTGCATCCAAAAAGGTGCATCAATTATGTGTTCAATCATTACTACTTGTTCATCATTGAATCTAGTTAGCAGTTGGTCACCTGTGCCTGACAAGTACAACAACCACGGTGATATTTTTGCACTTCTTATATCATGCACTGCTCTATTTGGACTTACTTCAGCAAAGTATGTTTGCCAAACACATTCGTGTTCTTCTGCCCATTTATCCAAGTACATTATGTTACGTTCTAATGCTCTCATACCACTTTCTTTTTTTACATACCCTAGTAAGTATTCATCATAGACTGCATCACTTGCCCAGTCTTTTAATTTCTTACCTTCTTTAATTAACCACTCTGCAAACTTTTCTGGGTCTAAATATTCATTGCGTATGCAACTTCTGCCAAACTTTACAAAGCCTTCGTAGTATTGGCTATTGATAAATTCTTCTATGCTTTTAGTTTTACTAGAAGTAGTACTCAGCTCATAAAACATTTGGAAAACTCTGTACCCAAGTCTTACATGCGTCATTTCTTTATCAGCATTTCGACGCTTTTTAACACACATATGAACTATAAGAGTGCGTTCACTCTTAAAGTTCTTACCGCACCACCGGCAAGTATTATTTTCCGAAGATGTCTTTAATTGATTTGTCATCGTATCCGTGTGACCTTGCGTAGTCTTTTAATTCGTCTTTTGAATTTATTTCTTGTAACAATGCTACTTCTTCACTTTTCATGTGAGGATGTATACTACTAATAAATTCGCTTACCTTATCTTTTTTCTTCTTAGCATTTGGCGGCTTTAGATAAGGATGAAACTGTATTTTACCAACACCACATGCACTTAGCAATAACCATTGTAGTTCTGGATGTCTACTAACTTCGCTGTAATCTCTATTAACAAGTTCGTTAGTCATATAAATGTAGTGAGCGGCATCCTTGCCTTGTACGCTACTTGCATAACGCATCATCATCCATGAGCTAAATGCTTTCTTTTGTTCTGCTGTTAATCTATTGTAATATCCCTTGTCACGTTTATCAAGTGCGGCCATAATATCCTTTAGCGGTATTGCTGGTGCCTTTTTAGCCATCTGTATGTTCCTTGTAGACATTAATATAATGTTCTTCGCCCTTTGCAACGTTCTCTAACCAAGTAGTATCTGCAGACTCATCTGCACTGTCACTTACATACTTAAAGCATTTAAAGTTAACCTTCCTGTTAGTACAGGCTTTAGCAATTGCAAATGCTTCCATATCCACAACATGGGCTGGGTGTTCTAAGTTAGGATCTGTAACAAAGTTGTCTCCTGTACTGCATGTATATCCAACTCCAAGAGAAATAGTAATAGGATCTTTTGGTAAAAATAATTCGATTGCTTCCGGGCATTTCCCTTTATCTCGTTCAACAAAGTTTACCATCTCATGACAACCGTTATCTAACTTAATGCCACCTGCTGTACCAAAATTCCATACAGTTTGTGGATTGTGTTTTTCAATAAGTCTTGCCGCGGTTAGTGCCGCATTAATTTTACCAACACCTGTAAAGAATACATTATCCCACTTAGCCATAGTAGGTGCTTCACTTTCAAGTGCAATTAATATCAAATCTTTCATTCGTTTACTTCCAGGACACTAAATGTGTTTATGTTGCAATAGTCTGTTAGTTTAGCAGTTCCTTCTAGGAAAGTCAAGTCTATTACACAGGCATAATTTATATCATACCCGCCTGCTTGTTTAATCAACTCTACCATAGCATTAGCAGTTCCACCTGTAGCACTTACGTCATCTATGATGCAAATTCTATCAGTGAATCCAAACTTAACACTGTCTAACATTTCAAGTGTTTCGCTACCGTACTCTAATATATACGAATACGTCTTTACTCTGCCCGGTAATTTACCTGGTTTGCGAACTATGTGCAAAGGGATACCTAATGCTAGTGCAACAGGAGCTCCCCATATAAATCCTCTAGCATCTGGTGCAACAATTTGTGTTGTTTTGATACTTCTGCAATACGCAACCATCTTATCCACAGTGTACTTAAACGCTTTTGGGTCTTCTAGTATGCTCGATATGTCTTTGAACATAACTCCCTTAATTGGGAAGTCAGGTACGGTACGAAGTATTTTATTTAGGTCCATAAAGATCTAATTGCTCCCATGGTAGATCTGGTTTGCCAAAGTGTCCGTAGTTAGTAGTTTTTGTTAAGTCCATATTAAACAATCCAAACTTATCAATAATACCTTTTGGTGTTAGATCAACAAGACTTATAATTTCTGCAACTAAGTCTTCTCTAACTTTGCCGTCTGCATAAACATAAACACTAGTAGGTTCAACTACACCGATTGCATAGCTTAGTTGTACTGTACAGTTACTTGCTTTGCCTGAGCCTACTATATTCTTTGCTAAGTAACGTGCCATATAAGCCGCACTTCTATCTACTTTAGTACAATCTTTACCACTAAAGGCTCCGCCACCATGTGGAGCATAGCCGCCATATGTATCTACAATAATCTTACGTCCTGTGAGTCCTGTGTCTCCGTCTGGTCCACCTATAACAAATCTGCCTGTAGGGTTAATCAAAAACTCAGTGTTCAAAAGGGTTTGGTCACTTAATTCATCTGTAATAATTTGCTCAACTCTATCACGCACCATTTGTGTACTTACGTCATCGCTGTGTTGAGTACTGCATACAATAGTCTTAATACCAACTGGCTTACCGATACTATCGTATTGCATTGTTACCTGTGATTTACTGTCTGGTCCAATCCATTCCCCATCAGACCCACGTCTTTCTGCTGCTAGTCTTTTTAGAATACGGTGACTGTAATAAATTGCACTAGGCATTAAGTCTGGTGTTTCGTCACAAGCATAGCCAAACATAAGTCCTTGGTCGCCTGCACCAAACTCATCTGTACCTAACGCAATATCTGCACTTTGACCATGTAGTTTGTTTACTACTGTTAGGTTAGCCCAATGGAAACCGTCTTGCTCGTAGCCAATATTTTTAACTACTTGTCGAACTATAGATTCAACGGTGTCGTCATCTATCGGAATATCTCTTTTATACTCGCCTGCAACAATAACACTATTAGTGGTTACTAAAGTCTCTACTGCCGCTCTGTGATTTATATTGCCATCAATGATTGCGTTAGCAATAGTATCTGAAATTAAATCAGCAATTTTATCTGGGTGTCCTTCGCTAACACTTTCGCTAGTAAATTGATAAGACATATATTCTATCTCCTGTTATATTGTGTATCATGTATTTACAGTTTATAGTTACTGCATACATTATTTCCTGGTTACTATCTATCTTCGTATAAATCGTCAAATGCTTCTTTTACAATCTCAGTTTCTTCCATATCATAGCTGACATATTTCTCTGCAACATCATGCCACTTAGTGTTAACATAGCCAACACCTGCATAATAACCTTTGCCAGTTGATTCCGAATAATCAAAGTCAACTTGTAAAGGTTTACGATCATACCAATATGACTCAATTATCTCACCCATATCACATTCAAGTTGTCCTGTTTGTAATAATTCTGGGTCAAAATCTTCGCCATTGGTTTCAACACACACTCCACCAAATTCACCTTTCTCTGAACTAAAGAAAAATAATGCTGGTTGATAATCTTCTTCTTTTTCTGCATCAGCATCACCACTGTGACATTCTCTACTGTAAATACATGATGTGTAGGGAAAGTACTCGCCTTCGTTTAGTTCTTCAAACATCATTGTGCTGTAGTCGTGGTCAACATCTTCTTTCCACTGTATTATTCCATCTTCGTAAGTAGCATCTTCATGTAATGTAATTTCATTAACAAGGAAATCATTATCTGCAAAAGGACCATTAGCATGTTCTAAGTCATCGGTTTCATTCCAGCAGTAATACTCTTCATTAGGCTTAGGTGATTCCGAATCCATCATGTCTTCGTCATCCCATTCGATGCCTTGTAAGTGTCCAATAAGATCGCTATCGCCATCTTCTGCAACTTTTGGCTTCCAGTAATCAACAAACTCTTTGCTAACACTGCCAATTGCTAATTCACCGCCATAACGACCGGTGTTAATTCTAAAATATCTTTTACTCATAATAGTTCTCCAAATTCTATATCTTTAATCTTGTTTGCTTCTTTAACAAACATTGCACATTTAGGTTCCTTTTTATCTTCTAAAGGAATTACCAATATATGTCCATTCTTAAGTCTTGGGAAATACCATTTGACATCTTGGTATACGTTAGTAATCTGTATTTCTTCAGTGTCAGGAATGCCGTTACGCATCGGGTTGAACACTGGCGTAACAAAGCCTCTATTGTTTAGACTTGCTAGTGGAATAACTTCTAAACTGCCAAACGTAGTGTCTGTAGTTAGAATGCTCCAATCCATAGGCATCTGTAATTTAAATTCGCCTATTTGTAAACATATTGCTGGAGCATGAAAGCTCTCTAAGAATATAAGGGGTAGGAAAAAGTAGTCTTTGTAGTCAGGATCGCTAGTATCAAACACGCAATAACGCAAGTCATCAATTTCATCCGGTACTGTATCTAATTCGTAAACGTCATTCTCAACTGTTAATATTTTCATTTGTATTCTACCTTGGTTACATTGTACCTAAATTGTTGTTCTGCATAAAACTGCTTTCTTTTTGTTAAGTGTCTCTTACTATACTTTAGATTACTCGATAAGTCAATCACTTTCAGATAATCTTTATCTTCTGCCTTACGAATTCCTCTACCAATACTTTGTATTACCCTTACAAAACTTTTGCCTGGTTCTAAAAGAACTAAGTTAAAAATTCTAGGTATGTTAATACCCACTGATGCTACGCCATATGTAGCAACAATTACCTTGTTATCCATCTCCGAAACTTCTGCATACTCGTTTTGTCTATCTGTGGTCTTCATCCTGCCACTAACAAATGCCCAATCAGGATTTCTTTCTGCTAACATTTCTCCTGTTGCAATACGGTCAATCAACACTAGTGTATTGCCGTTTACTGCAAGTCCGTTAATGATAGAACTAATTTGATCTATTCGCTGTGGGTCTGTTACAAGCCATTTTAACTCTTGGGCATATCCTTGGAAGCCTAAGGTGCCGTCTTGTAATTGAAATATATCTATGTCTAAGTCTGCTAGTACACCCATGTCTTGTAATTCTTTACTGCTTAGTTCGCTTACAACAGGGCCTAGACAGCATGTACATGCTACTGCTTCGTGTTCGTCTTTGGGTATGGTTCCTGTTAGTCCCCAACGTACAGGTACGTTAGAGAACACACTGCTTAGAAGGTCTCTAAGCACGTCTGCTTTTGCTTTGTGTACTTCGTCTACCATTACACATACTACTCCATCTAAGAACTGTTCAATGTCAATAGGTGCTTCACCTTTCTTTGACTTCTTAGATAGCATGGATAAACTTTGCCAAGTACAAATAGTGTGGGTCTTGGTATACTCTTTTCTATCTCCAAATAGTACGCCGCAGTCTAACCCTAAATTTTTGTAATCTCTTTCTGTCTGCACTACCAAGTCTTTGTTTGGTACGATTACGATTGTGCGTCCGTACTTCTCACACTTGTGACTTAGTACGGCTGTAATAAGTGTCTTACCTGCTCCTGTTGCTACTTGTTGTAAGCACTGTGGATTTTGTAAGAACTTATTAATAACTGTTACTTGATAATCTCGAAGTATAACTGGCATGCCTTCTGCTGGATGGTTCTTAGGCCATGCTGTATCTTCGTAATCAGTTTCAGTTACATTATCAAATGATAATTGGATAGGTTGCCTTTGATCGTCTACTACTACTTCATAACCTGCTTCGGTTACTAGTGGCAATAAACGATCAAGCAAATTTAGATACGTTCTTCCGCCGACATCACAGAATCTTACACAACCATCCCAACGACCTAACTTGTAGGCCGGCATATGAAATGCATAGGGTAGAAAATACTTGGCTGCATCAGATATTTTTCTGCGAGTCTTTACGTCAAGTCCTACGAACTTAACGTTTACTTCATCTCTTATTTCTAAAGTTACTTTAGGCATACGCTATTATAGTCTACTTGTAGGTTAATGTCAAGAAGAACTTACGTCCTCCTGCGTCATATCCAGGTAATACTTCGACAACATCATCTAGTACATCTTGTACTGTGAATGCTAATCCAAGTTTATCAGATAGTTGCTTTCTCATCACAAAGTCAATTGACTTGATATCAGCCAACGATGGTCCATCGTACGGTCCAGGGTCTCTGTCAAACTGTGCTGTATAACTTAGTTCAGCAGTTGTCTCGCCAAAACTTGCAAAGTATGAAACACGACCTTTGTACTTAGGTACTCTAGGTTGATCAGTATCTGTGTATCCAACCATCACATTCAAACTACCATATGGCACAGCATACATATCCATGTACCTAATACCTTTAGTTTCATATTCACCTGTGTTAACATACTGTCTAGAACTTCCGTCGTAGTCAATGTTTTCTTCAAAGTCATATGCAAAGTATGAAAGACCTAAGTACCCAATTTCAAAACCTAATCCTTCTTCAGGATCTAAACCTAGATTTGGTTGCACCCATGAGTCTCCGTACTGTTGATATAATGTAGGGTTACGATAACTTGTACTAATGTTAGCAAAGAAACCATTGCCGCCGTCATACCCTAATCTGTACACTCTAGCATCTTCGCTTACACGAGTACCAAACTGTAGATTATCGTTATATGTCACAACAGCGTATCCACTGACCTCATCTTGCGATTCGCCAATGTAGTTTTCTTTATTATATGTAATACCCGTAACAATATTTGTTACTGTATTAATTGTAAACGTATCTCTAGCATCAAAGTAAATACGATCTGCATCACTAGAATATGTGCTTACACCTTCGGTGAAGTATTCGCTTGATGTGTCGCTATAACCTAATGTTACATTTTCGTTTCTAATACTAATATCAGTTTTGTTACCCGATTGCAAACAATCATTTGACTGTGCAAAAGATGATGTGTAACAGTTATCATAATCATAGTCGTAATCAACATGCGACATTGCTACTGTAAATCCAAGTAGTTCTTTCACAGTCTTAATAGATGTATTTTTATAGTCATCTCTTTCGGTATTATCGTTACGCACACTGTCGTTAGATACATCAAATGATGTAATACTTATAGTGTCAAGTATTGCTACATTTATTAATTGATGACTCTCTCCCAGTCTAACAACTGCTTGGTCTTCGATTGTATCATTGATAAACACTGTTCCACCTAGGCTACCGGAGCCATACAGAACACTGTTAGGTCCAGAAACAATATTAACTGTTTCGAGTCCGCTGACAATATCATGTGCAAAGTCATACCAACCTGAGCCGGAATCATTTGCAGGTACGCCATTTTTATACACTGTTGTATGTGTAGTTTGGGTACCACGTTCGCTATAACCAGCAAAGCCGCCATAACCACCTGCACTGAAAGACATTGCCGGCATAACCAATTCGATTATTGCCATGTCGTCTGTTACATCAGTAGTGTCTACTTGATTTACTGATCCTACAACTACTATCTCTTCAATGTAGCTCGAGTCTTCAGCGTGTGTATTAGTCGATAACATTGTTGATAATGCTACTACTGCGACTAATTTGTGTACTACGTTTTTCATTTATTCTCCTTATTATATTATAAAAAAAGCACACTCCCCAAAATTAGGGAGTGTACTAGGGTGAAGCGTCTAGGCTACTATTACCGTGGGAGTATTTTATAATCCCAAACGCTTCATACAAGTGCTCTCGGCCAATCCTTTCCAGGTGTCCGGGCTCATTTGTTTTAGGTCAGCTATTTTAAGTACCATTCTTAATGATATCTCTCTAAGCCTACTTGCCTTTTCATGCATAAAGTCTACGACTTCTGCATTTCCTTCTTCGCCAAACTTGTAGCAGTCTAACATACCGTCTCCAACAATCTGATGGATTCTAAGGAAACGATCGTTAACACTGTTCATTTCTAAGTCCATGTAGTGACATCTTGACATAAGTGCCGCTAAGTGGTCTTGTATCTTCTTGCTACGAACATTTTCAAAGTTAACGTTAGTAATAAAAATTACACCACCTGAGAACTCAAACCTATCTGGAATGCCTTCTCTTCGTAATGCAACTGATTCTGACTTCCAACTAATTGTACGCTTCTTACCTGAGTCTAGTACTGCCTTCAACATGTTCAAGCATACTTCATCAAACAAGATACTGTCACAGTCATCAAACACAAGGATATCACCTTTTGCTGAATTGTTAAACAGTGTCTGGTACAGACCAATTGGGGTCATTGAACCTTTTACTACTTCCGTTCTCGGTGGACGACCAGCGAGTTTAGTTTCTGCATCATACATATCGATGATACTTTCAACACCAAATGATTTACCAACTCCTGGAGGGCCACTTACTATAAGACCTCTGACAACACCGTTTGCTACAGCATCAGTCATTTGGTCTAGAATAGCAAAACGCTCTCTAATTCTAATCATTGCCTGCTCGTCAGTTTCTTTAGGCTTAGCCTCTTTCGCTTCTGAAGCAGTTACAGCAAGACTCTCGCCTTCAACATCTGTTAAAGGTTCAACACTTGCTAGTGTTGGTACTACAACACGGATTGAAGTACGCTCTGATCCTAATAATGCTGATGCATCTACAGTCACAAAGTATCCTTTCTTTCCTTGTTGAGTTGGTTTGATCAAAGGAAATACTCCTTCGATCGGTTGGTTACGGTATACGCCGTTTTCTATCTTTACAAAGTTACTCATATCTAGCCCTCCCACAGGCATTAATTTAAACAATACAGTTATTATACAGTATTAATCAGTCAATGTCAACCGATTAACCAGCTAACAAAACTAAAAAATAATACAATTCCAATGACTTGACCTAACGCTTCAGCACCATCATCTGTCCTAAATGGCATAGTGAGTACACGCCAAAATATATATATTGGTATGAGTGCGGCTATAAACGTTAACATATTATCTTACTCTTTTTTGCATTATATGTATATTATACAGTAAAAGTGTGGGAAGTCAAGTAAAAGACATCACAAATAAATCAATGACTTACGTCTAGTCTATTGTGATATCTTCCATACCTGCTGTTCTAAGTTTAGTGATATGTCCAATCTGCCATTGCTTAGTATCCAAGCCTTTCATGATGCCTAGATATCTATTACGAATTAAAGCGAATTGGTTGCATAGATGTGAGAGGTCTATAACAGATTGCTCACCGTCAACATACTTTTCAGCATCTCTACTAGTAAGTTGTCTGTTATATGTCTCAAAGAACTTTCTAAATACACTACTGCGTTCCTTTCGGAGTGCAATGTTTAAGTGTTCTAGAATAGCTTCGATCTCTTGAAGTTGATTAAAACGGTGTTCGGTGATACCGGGTAAGGAAGCACTAGCTTTTTCTAGGCTTCCTTTGATTCGGCATTCGTACTTGGCACCTTCAAGTTCATTCTCAAAATGACCAATAGCGCCAACTATATCACTTAGGTTCGAAGTAACTTTGTTATACCAAGTACTCATTTAATCCCAATCCCCGTCTTCGTCTTCGTCTTCGCCGTCATGTGAACTAATCTCAAAATGAGATACAATGGCTGCTTTCATTATGCCATCAAACTCATTCATGCTTTCTTCGATTTCGCCAATATCAGCGTTATCATCGAATACTCTAACTAGTACTTCAGCGGTTTGTAGCTTGTCTTTCTTAGGAATAAAGTGTTTTGCACTATCCCATAACTCATGTAAAAAACTAACATCATGATTCATCTGCCATATCCTCCATTTGATCTAGCATATCATCTCCATCCATGTCGCCGACATCTATTGCTTCTGCTTCTGGATTCATTTCCCATTCATCGATAACAACTTGAAGTTTCTCACTAGTCCAACCTTTCCTGAACTCTTTGATTTCTTCGCCTGTTACTGGTGACACATAAGATAGCTTGTTACCTACTTTCGCAAGTAGTCCTTTAGCTTCTAACATATCAACCAAACCGCTGTATGGGTCCATGCCGCTCTCGTAAGGAATCTTAATCTGTACACCTTCGAATGGCTTACTGTAACGTGACTTCACAACTTTACATGCGGCACGGATGCCTTGTACGGTTGAGACTTTGTTACCATCTAAGTCTTCCTTGAGTTTAAGTTTACGCATTGCAACTACGATACTGGATGCATAGATAAAGCCCTGACCGCCTGAGATTTTATCATCTGGATCAAACATATCTTGTGATGCATAAGTATGATTAGTTGCAACAATACCTACTGGGAACGGTGCAATCTGATTAACCATGTTACGAACAAGTGCTGTAAGTGCTTTAGGCTTTCTGCCCATATCACCTTTCATGTCACCTTTTTCAAACTGATTCACATCAGTTGGTGTTAACAACATACCCAAGCTATCTATAACAAATAGTAGTTTAGGCATTTCTTCGTAAGGAAGATCGCTGTAGTTAGTTTTATAGTCCTTCATAAAGTCACTTAAAGTTTTAGCAACATCATCGATCATGCTGACACCTATCTTGAGAAGTTTCTCAGGAGTAGTATCTACATCTAATGCTTGTAGCCAATCTTCGTCAAGTGCGTTTTCTGAATCAAACAGTACTACCTGACAGCCATGATCTTGTGCTGCCTTTGCAATGTTGCCTGAACAGATAAAACTTTTACCTGATCCAGACTCACCTGCAAACACACTAACTTTACCTAGTGGGATACCTTTATTAAAGTCTCCACTTATAAGATAATTTAGTGTAAGATTTCCTGTACTAATCCAATCCTGTGGGTCATGGAAGCCTGCACTAATTCCACTAATGGATTTAGTAACAGACGTCCTAAACTTTGTTAAGTCAAATGGTCTTTGCATAACAGTCTCCTTAAGAACGGTTTCTAATCATGTTTAGAATATCATCTGCACTAGCAGTACTAGCCGGAGCCGCTACTGGTGCCGCCACTGGAGCTGCTACTGGAGCTGCTACTGGAGCCGCTTCTGCAACTGCTACTGGTGTAACGTCAAACGGAATGTCTGCTGTTACTGGAGCCGCTACTGGTGCTGCTACTGGTGCTGCTACTGGTGCCTGTGCTTGTACAGGTGCCGCAGTTGCTTGTAAACCAGGTGCTGGTGCATTTGCAGGAACTTCAACGCCATATGGCTTGTAGAAGTTACCCCATTTTGCAGGATCATACAACTCACCATCTACTGATGCTGCAAACATTTCACTGATTGCATTGTAGTGGTCCGCTGTAGGTTTTGCCGGTAGGTAATCTTTAAGATTATGTAAACCATTAGTATCAATAGAGGCTAGTTGCACTTCATCTAACGAACTCTCTTTACGAGCCCATTTAGACGTACTGTAATCAGCATACTGTCCTTTAGTAGTTTTACTAACCCTAAAGTCAGAACCATTAAGGTAATCAGTTGGAATGTTTTCCATATCTGGGTCCATTAATGACGCTTTAATAATGTTAAAGATTTGAGGTGATATTACAAATCTACGCACTGGGTTTTCTGGTGCTGTTTCGTTCAATGGATTATCAGTAACGAATCCGTTAAAGATATATGAACGCTTTTTCCAATACTTACGACCCATGTCTTCTAAAGACGGATCTTTAAACCAAGGACGAACCTCAGTTAATACTGGACAAACTTCGCCATACATTTCACCACAAGGTACTTGTACAGTTACTGGTTTGTTTTCTCCGCCTAATACACCTGGGAAGGTGAGACGAATCATTTGTCGCTCTACCCAAAAGAAATCGTTAGTAGTATCAGCGTCAGGTAAAAACCTAAGAACTGCTGATGTTCCTTCGTCGATATTCCAGTGTGGGTATATTGCGTTGTCGCTCTGTTGAGAGCTGTTTGAATTTGAACCTTTCGATTCCATTGCCGAGAGCTTTGCTCGGATTTCTGCTAATGAGGCCATGATGTTTCTCCTTTAATTGCCATGTTTGCCATATGTGCCATATGTGTTACTTACATAATTGCTCGTAACTGGGTTTATTATACTTGCCTAGATAGAGAAAGTCAACCGTTTATTTTGTATTAAATGTTGACACATTTTTCTCTAACATGTTTATTTATGAAAAAACCCGCACTAGGCGGGTTTAAATTGGTGTTTTCTACTCTTGTAGACGTTTCACAACGTTCTTTTTATAGTATATCGTATTGCTCTAAGAAGTCTTCGTACATTGTTCCTGCATCAACTGCTGGAGTTTGTACAGTAGTTGTATTAGTTGTTGCACCAAGTAAACAGCTCTTAATTGTGCCGTACTCGAATTGGTTCAACTGACCACCTGTTGTAATCTTCTTACTAACACCCTGTAAGTACTCAGCTAGTTTAGCATCGTTGGCTGCATAACTTAGTTGATTAACTTGGTGTCCTAGTCTTGCTTCTGCAGAAGCAAAGTCTACTAAATCAGCTTCTTGTAGTAAGTTTTTTAAGTTAGCAAATGTTTCTGTTGCTACTGCTTTTGTAATGTAACTTTCAAATGCATTTTTCTTAAGAGATAATGATTTTAGTTGTCCTAACACATTACCAACTTTGTCATCAAAATGTGATACAGTAAACTTGTCTCTTAACTCTATATCATCATCTTCAGAAAGCTCAACTGCTGTTGCAGCTAAGTTTTCAATTGTTGTTTCGTATGTTTTAGCACCACTTAATTTCTTAAGTGTATTCTTAATGTTTTCAATGTTCTCTACTGCTAGTTGTACATACTCTGCATTATCTTCGTTCATGATTTTTGCTGTTCTAACATAGTTTACAAATTCTCTGAGCTTCTTTAGATCCTGTGCCATTTCGATAATGCTAGTAGCACCTTCATCAAATACTTCACCACCCTTTTGCACATGACGAGCCATTGCTCTAGCCATTGCTAAATTGTTCTCAGGTAGTTTAAATCTTTCATCGCCACGTTGTATAAAGATACTGTGTATGTTTCTACTTCTTGAACCACGCACTTCTTCATTAACTGCTTTCTTATGTTTAACAACAATCTTTACATTGTCTAAAGATTGATAACTTGTTTTACTAGACCCAGACATTGTGTCGAATCCTTCTTTAATATCTGCCATGTCTTTCTCCGCTTGTTTTGCGATATCCTGTTTCTCTCCTACAGCTTTTAATTTTTTACCAAATATCTTGTAGTCGAATTTCATTAAGTAGTCTTGAGCAATATCTTTCAACATTGTTCTCACTTTATGTTCACTTAAATCTTCACTAGTATTCAATACCATGGTAGTTGTAGCTGGGTCTAGTCTAACTAGAATATTAGGCTCACTTACAACAAAACGAGTAGCTTCTGTTGGGTCTATGACCTGCTTGCCGTCTGCACTAAAACTGTCTACACCGAAACCTAGGCCTTTTAGTACATTAAATGTCTTTTCTGCTATTACTGGGATATTTACGCTCATAATACTATTTATCTATTTAGAGGAAACCAACTGGCAATGGTTGATCGCCGTCGTCATCATAATCATCAGTATCTACAATTCCGCTGTGTACTACACTGTATACAGCATCTTCGAATGTACTAATGTAGTTAATCATTCGCACGTTAAGCATCATAGCCATTACCAAGTCATCCATCTCACCAGGCTTTGCTTTGAAACTATTACCTCTGGAAACAAAGTTCTTTAATTCGCTAATAAGTACCTTACTTTTAATATGTATTCTATCTTGTTCTAATAAACGCTTAAAGTTTAAGCATGCTTCCATCTTGCTTCTATGCCCTGTGTGGAATCCTTTGCGTCCACGTTTGCCTGCAATCTTCTTAGGGTCGTGTAAGAAATCACCCGGAAAGTTCTCTTCTCCAGTGTCTCTAATAACCACAAGTGCCGCTTCACCGATTGTATTATTCTCCACAGTCCAGTATAAGTTTTTACAACCATTGTCACGCAAGTATATAAGCATTTCCATCATTACTCGCATTTGGCCTTCTACTGGTGTTCTGTTATGTGCCCATTCGCCTACTTGGGTCATTGTAGACACATTCATAATCTGTATGGCTGCGTTATCGCCACCTGTGCCGCTACTTGGATCAAGTGTTAAACTGTATATGTGGTTAGGGTTAGGCTTATCGTACCAGCGTGTTTCGCCCATTTTGCCTACAGGGTCAACTCCCTGCATGTCAACTAATTGTAATGGACTGATAAGTGTTTCATCGTAAATGATAAATTCGCATTCATGTTCACGTCTAAACCTTTCTTCACCGATCCTTGCACGTTCCGCTGACGCCCATTCGTCATCACGCTCAGGATGAGCAGTCCATGTTGACATATATCCTTTAAATCCATTACGACCTACGTCCTGTTCGTTGCCGTACTCATCAAACAGCTTGTTTGCTTCTGCCCAAATAAGTGCAAAAGTATCGTCATCACTGTTTGGTGTACTTGTTACAATACAAGCACCACCTGTACTTAGTGTAGGAGATAGTGCTGTCCAAAACTCTTTAGCAATACGTGGAGGCACAAACGCAAACTCGTCTAAGTAAATAAGTGTTAAGGACATACCACGTCCAGTGTTTTCAGTTGTTGTAGTACTTACAATACGACTACCATTATCAAATGTAATGCTACCTTTATTGTATTCTGTAACACCTGCTCTAATATGATCAGGAGCACATTCGTATGCATAACGTATACGTTGCATAATTTCACTAGCACCTGACTGCTTATGTGCCGCTACTAGTATTGTACTGTCTGGCTTGAACATTGCAAACCAAAGTAAGTAACCTGCTGCTACAGTGGTTTTACCCATCTGTCTGCCCAGCATGTTAATACTAAATCTGTTGTTGTTATAGTTTTCTATTAAGTCTAACTGGTAATCAAATGGTTCAAAGTCTATACCGCCTCTTGTAGGATGCTGTATACGCATATGGTTAACCATAAAGTATAATGAACCTGTTTCTGGTTGAGCACAGTTTTTAAAGTCTCGTAGAGTCTCAGGTGTGTATGCTACTTTAGCATAGCCTTGCTTAATTAAACTAGCATCTACTGTTCCTCTAGCCATTGTTAGTTCCTAAATAGTTGTGTTTAGTAGCATACTCAAAAATTCCTTGTGCAATTTTTTTATGCCCTGTGTGCCCTGGGTGACCATTGTAAGACGCTGGATCAGGATCAACTATGTCTGTACCGTTAAACTTTTTGTTTGAGATTACTCGCGGTCCTAACTTTTCAGATATGCCGCCTAGTATTCTTCTAGTACCAAGTGTTCTGCCATTTACCCACCAAAACACATAATCAATATTATTATCTTCGAAGTATTTTATCCCTCTAGATAAATGCCCAACGCAATCTGTAACAAATTTCCATATTTCTTTTCTACTTGCTACACTAGTCATTTCAAAAGGATACCACATCTTTACTTCGTCATAGTATTTTTGTAGTTCACTTTCTGGAATGTCTGACATTGCTATTTCTTCACCGTGTTCTTGTAAGGTATTGCTATCCATATACCTACGCATGAAGTATAACGTTAATTCTAATATATTGTCACTTGATGGAAATGATACTGGTTGTACATCATTTCCATCTTTATCTTTAATCGTTTGCCACTGTCTATATCGTGCTGTTGTAAGCTCTATAACAACCTTTAAATTTTCCAATGAACCATGCTTTTGCTTGTATGCGTTGCAAAACTCTATGGTTTGATTTACTGAGGATTGTGGGGGTTTGCCGTTATAGCAGTGCTTGTATAATTGATCTGATCCGAGCAACTCTGCTAAAAAATCAGCATAACTAGGTGCAGGAGTAACAAATTTTAGATCTTTGTACTCTTCATTCCACCCAGTTGCATAACTAGAACCATTAACATATAAATCTGACATGCAGATATTTATCAGCGAATGAGTTTGGCCTTCAGGGTATCGCGGAGTCTATCAATAATTGTTTGTCTATTGGTGGTGTAAGCAGGGTCTTCGTCGCCGCCATCGCATGGTGAGTCAGACTCTTCATCGTGATCTGGGTGTACAATTACTGCTGTTTCTGGCTCTTCGTCACCTGATACTTCAGCTTCTGGCTCTGCTTGGGGCTCTTCTTGATTAGGTAATGTAATGCCTGCTAGTCTTAAAACGTCATGTAGTTCTTGCATGCTTGAAGCATTTGCACTAACTGTTACACTAGCATCACCCTTTCTTTTGGTTTTGCTGTAAGAAACGTTTTCTTTGTCTTCTTCTTGATCTGGTATACCATATGGCTCGCCTGCCATTGGCATAGCATTTTCCATAAGTTGTATTAGTCTTTTGTTTTCGTCATGATTATTCATTATACTTTCCCGTTAAACCTTGTTGCTTGCTTGGCTGATATTATCAACTTCTTTAGTTTGTTCGCCAGTACGACCCATGTTAGGTTGGTTCATCATGTCGTCATGCATTGCTCTTAAGTCATCACCCATCAGTTGAGATTTTGTTGGGTAGTTAGTAAAGTAATCTGCACCTTTTTCTGCTTTAAGTCTTTCTAACTCTGCTAAAAACTTAGTGTTGTATGCTTCGCCGAATAGATCAAAGTCAACGTCGGCGCCTTGTGCGGCTTCGTATGATTCATGTGTTATTTCTTCTTGTGCTAATACTGCCTCTTCTTTATTAACCAATCTTCCGTCGTCGTTTATTTTACGCTCTGCGGCCATTTCACTTTCAACACGTCTAGGATCGTTGACACCGTAGCATAATACTCTACTGTGATCTAAGCCTAAGTTAACTGCTAACCATACTTCTAAAATTCTTTCATTGACTGGGTACTTTAGGATAATATCAGAAGAACAAACTTCGCTAGTGCATTGTGTGCCTTTGTAACGCACAAACTCTATTGGGTTTTCTTCTATAGGTGTTCTTTTAAAAGGAGTAGCACTGACTAAGTTATATTTTGCTAAACAACTTTCAACTTTGGCCATATGGTCTGCACCGCAATCAGCAGCAAACTTGACTCTGTATCCGTATTCCTTTTTAAAGGATTCTGTTATATAATCTTTAAATAATTTCATATTGTCTCTCTAAGTAATCCAATCGTTACAACTATTTATCAAATTGATGTAAAAATTAATCACCTTTTATAATCCTTAGTAATTCGTTACGATCATATACTTGTGTAGGGCCTGAGCCGTCGTCGTAGTTATCGTTTTGATTTTTTGTCTTATCTAGCCTTGCTTTTTTCATCATTAGGTCTAGTTGTTGTAGTTTTGCTTTTGTTTTTGTATCTTGTGCTTCTAGTGCAATCTTTAGCATGTTGCTTGCTTCAGCAAATATTTTACCTGCCGCCATATCGCTTACATTCATACCTAGCGTCATTAATTGTGCATAACTGTCTAAGGCTTTTTGTGCTATATCATTCATCTCTACTTCGTGATCACCTAATCCTCTGACTTCTTTAAATGCATCGTTGATCTTTTCTGCGATTGTTAACCCATTGTTTACAATCTCTATTTCTTGTTTTGTTTCTTCGATAGTGGGCACTTTTTCTGCTTCTATTGCTTCTTCCATAGATGGTAGATTAAATTCTTCTTCTAGTTTCTTTGTCATTGTTTAAATCCTAGTTTTATCAACTGTATTGTTCTACCGCCTATGTCTAGAGGATGAAACAATGTTTCGCGTTGTGTCTTGTGGTGTAATGTGTGGAAGCCTTCACCAAATGTAAGTAGTCCTACAATTAGATCATTGTGTGCCGCTCCGTTTCTATGCGAGTAAGAAAACACTAAACTGCCTATTAATTTAGCAAATCCTGCTGGTGCTAGCCAAGCATATATTAATGCAAATGGGTCTACTAGTGCTAGTATAACTGCATATACTGCTATAAACTCCCAGTAGTACTTAACCTGTGCCCTATATATGTTGTCCCTTAATAAGTTACCAGCCCATTTAACATTAGGTTCGGTAAACACTTGTAAAAAGTGTGCATAAAGGTATCCCTTGAATAAAGGACTATGTGGATCTTTGTCAGTATCAGTAAACTTGTGATGTGCTCGATGAGTTGCTACCCAAAGTATTGCAGGGCCTACCATCATTATATGTGCAAAGAATAGCATTACTAGTTCAAACCATTTAGGACACTTAAACATTTTGTGGCTTAAATATCTATGGTAACCTAATGTTAAACCAAACAACATTATACAGGAATACATTGTTGCACCGATAGCCCACTGTGTTGCTGTTGCATACATAAACATAGGCACAATGGCAAGCATACTGGCTACTTGGCCAGCAAAAAGACTATATTGCATTCCTAATTTACCTAATTGCATAATGCTATTTATCGTTATTTTTTACGTTTCTTAGGATTTCGAGGTTTATTGTTTCGAAATATTTGGTCTTCGTTGATTACTTTGAAACGAATGCCTTTGCGTTTGCACCATTCTTGTGCGGCAGTCCACTTAGCGGCATTTATAGCAACTTGTATTTGCTGTCCTTTGCCTCTAGCATTTTCCATTGTAGTTTGATTTGCTGGCTTAATTTCAATTAGCTCAACATGTTCTGCTCCGCCTTTGTCTATGTATTGTATCATAAAGTCAGGCACATAGTTAGTGTACTTGCCTGTTAATGGGTTTTGATAAGGTATTTTAACATTCTCACTAGCCCATTTTTTTATGTTGGGGTGGCTGTCGCACATACGCATAAAGGCTAGTTCCCAACTGCTTCGATAATATGGTTTTTTACTGCCGGCATACTTAGGTGTGTTTACTACTTCGTAAACACCCTGAGCGAATTTGCTCATGGCTGGATTAGGCCTGCGACCTTAGTGTTGCTATTGATACTCGGTACTGCAATTCCTACACGGCTTCCTGCCGGACGTAAACTATTCATTGCGTTGTATGCATCAACTGTTAAGTTAAGTGAATTCTCATTGACATCAAAATATTCAAGCGGGTCTACGTTGCTGGCACTGGATACTGCCATTAGCACATCTGTCATTGCTTTTGCAGCCGAGTTCTTAAATCCTGTTTTTTGTAATTTACTTTCTACCATACTAACTGTTGCAGGGTTATATGTTTTATTTCCTTTAGCGGTTAGCGTTGCAAGTAGTTCTGAGCTTGCTTCCGGTAGAGGAAATTTTATAGTTGCAGATTCTAAATATGCAACCAGTGTTCCGTTAACCATTTCGTAGGAAGTAGTATTACCGAATGTATCGTATAGGCTAGAAGACATTATTTTTTAAGCTCCTGCCCTGCTCTAGCTCTAGGGGTGCCGGGCGATCCCAGGAATTCATTATTTCTTGTTCCTCGAACATTGCCTTTAATTTGATCTTTTCCAAGTTCTGTCCATGTCCCAATTAGATCAAAAGCATTATCTTTAACATTGTTTTGTTCAAATCTTGCTAAGTCTGTTTCATCCATTTCGAAGTTAAACTTACTGTTAACAGTCATACTTTCTATTTCAAAATCAATGTCAAATGTTCTAATTCCTGAATCAGTATAGTCTAATGACTCTGGAGTAAATGAAGTAATTTGAGGTCTAAATAAAATATATTCTACTCCTTTACCGCCGTGATAATTAATTATGCGGATACTATCAATGAAGTGGGTCTCTTCGTGTATGTCCATTCCTGCATCATTACTTTTGTAACCACCGCTCATGTATGCACTGTTGGTGCTGACTGATGTTTTATTAGAATCCCACTGTACAGCACTTTGGTCACGGTTGTTTCCAACGCCTTCAGTTGTTCTGTTACGAGGATCATTATATTGAAATGCAAAATATTTCATGAACATTGTTAACCATTCGTTAGCAACTGTGTCGATCACAGTAATACTACAAGGGCCGTAATCGACCCCAGTTTGTACTATTCTACGATGGTTGTATTGTCTCTTGACTGCTGTTTGAAAAGTGATTTCAGGAATCTTAACAGTCTGCACTAACGTGCTGAGTTGTGTTCTTAGTGTTTCACTATCTTGTATTACGTTAGCAATTGCAGGGTTAAAATGAAACTCTGCAAAGCCTTGGAACTTTTGTCTAGGAGGCGTAACGCCAGGGTTGAACCTGTCTGCGTTACGCCAATTCCTAAAGTATGTTTGACCAAAATTAAACGGCATTATATACCTGCCTTAACCTTAACCTAGAATCGATGTTCCAAGTCCAGTAGCTAGTTCAGTAAACGGATTACCTGATTCGCCTCTGCCTGCTCCAGCATTACCACCTGCTAAATGCACTGCGTTATCGAAACGTAATGTTAAAGTAATAATCTGTGATTCTGCTGCTGAGTAATCGTGATCACCGTATGTTACGTTCTGAACAAAACAACCTTCTAGTTCCCATGTCTCAGAAGCTTCATTATTGTTAGTTCCGTCTAACACTTCAATGGTAACTGGAAATTTAAAATCGTTAGCTGATGCTGCTGTTGTTTGTTGGAAATGGTTAACTTGTCTTTGTACTTGATTACCTACTAGTTTAGAAACTGCGTTAGTAATGTCGTCACGTATAACAATGTCAACTGTCTGCCATGTATGCTTTCCTTGTACATAAATCTTACTATTGAAACTGTGTACTTCTACTTCATCAACGCTGACAGAAGGCCTAGTAACACTTTGAATGTTCTGTGTCAAAGATGTAGTAGCCTGTGTTCCTGCAAATGGTGATATAAAGTTTACACGGAATCGATACTTCAATTTAGGCATTAAGATGCCGCCGGCACTATTAGCACTAGTGTTTAACGGTACGCCGAATTTATCCTTTGTTACTGCCATTTTATATTCTCCTAAAATCTATAAATGTTTTATATGCTAATATTTATCAAAAAGACTCCAAAACCATAAACTCGAGTTTTAATTTAGTCAAAAAAAAGCACTCCGAAGAGTGCTCTTTAAGTAGTTTAAGTGTAACCTTAACCAGTTGAACCCAAAGTATTTTGAATTCTAATCGGAATGTATATAAACTCAACTGCTTTGACAGGCTGTATAGCTACATCAATGTGCAATTCGTTTCTATCAATTCTTGCTGGTGTGTTGTTAGACTCGTCACAAACAGTAACGAAGTCAAATAGACCACGTTGTGTGATTAATTCACTTAAGAATCTATCAACTACTGATTTTGCGTTAGTTCTAGTAACACTGTCGTTTGGCTCAAACAAGAATGGCTTAACTGCATCATCGAGTTGTTCTCTGATGTAGATAACTAGTCTTGAAACATTAATTCTATCCAACGCACTTGCTGATGGATTCAATGTTTTTTGTCCAAATACACTAATGCCTCTTCCTGGGAATGACGCAATTGGGTTTACCTTGTTTAAGTATAAACCATCACGTTGTCCTTCGTTCAATGAAACTGGGACGTATTCGCCTTCTTTAGAATCTAAGTATCCTGTTGAAGTAGCATTACTAACGATACCACGTTGGAAACCAGCTGGTGCAAACCAAGGGAAAGCAACCTGGTCATTGTATGCAAAAGTACGCAATGCCATGTGTGATGCTGGTACTAAAATATTTGTACCATCAGTGTTAGTTGTTAATGCATGCGGGTAGTAAACACCTGCTTGAGCACTTGCACTTACAAGACCGTTTTCGCCATTTTCTACTGCTGTATTAGCATTGGTTGCCCAAGCTGCTGTGCTAGTATTATCTGCCGCTAGTCTTAAAGGAGTATCAATGATTGAGAAGACTGTGTCTTTTCTATCAACACTCAATGTAAGCATTTCGTCTGCTAGTTCAGGATAACCTGGTACTGCAACTAAGTTGAAACGATTTGTTTCATTACGAATGTCTGCATTACTTGTTATTGCTGATTGTAGTGATTTAGTAACTGCTTTACGCTGTGCCTTTCTTAACAATAAGCCTGAACCGTCTGCTGCGTTGCCTGAGAATGAAACCCAAACATTAGCAGTACTTGATGCACTTAATGCATAGTTTATACGCCATTGCTTAACATTACCACCTGAAGCTCTGTAGTTAAAACCTAGCATACCTTGTGGATATAAAGCTGCACTCGGAGCGTCTGCGTCTAATGAACCTGCACTTGATTGTCTAAAATCATCAAACAATATACCGTCTGGTGTGCTCTGATCTGTAAGATCAACTAGTACCCATATTGTAGCATTGTGCTTGTAAAGTTTTAAGGCTTCAGTATCTGAGCTGTCTAACCATACATCACCACTTACTAAAGAAGTTGTTCCATCTGATTGTACAGTTGGTTCAGTTGCTTTAGTTTGGAAATCAGTTGTTAAACTTACCCATGTTGTACCGTTATGCTCTAACAAGTCAATGTTATTAGTACTAATATCAGCGTCATACCATAATGTAGCATTTGCTGTTGCGCCTACTGGCTGAGTTGTACTTGGTGTGTAAGTCGCTGTAGATACTTTAAAGTTACTATAACGTACTACTGCCAAGTTAAGGTCTGCTAATGCGAATCCATTAGTAGTAGCACCTGCTGTTAGTTTTATGTCATTTCCTTTGCTGTTTACAAAGCTAACTTTACCGCCTACATTAGACACAACAAGTTGGTCTGAGAATGTAGTAGCTGCGTCGGCTGCTGAAAGAGCTGTTTGGATATCTGTTACTGCGTCATCTACTGCTATGTTGCCTGAAGTACTACTTGTCAAAAACACATCAATTGCTGTTGTAGAATTGTTTACATTAATTTTAAACGCTGATGCTGATGCATCTACTTTAGAGCCTACAATTTCTGTATCAGTAATTGCTGCTGTACTTGCGAATGATAATGTTGACAAACCGTTCCACATGTTAAGTCTTGTACTTGCATATCTCTGGAATGAATCATTAATTTGATCAAACCACAGTGCGCCTTTTACTAACGAACCAGCTGCTGTATGATAAGCATAAGCTTCTGCTGTTGTTGATAGTATAGGAGCGTCTTGAGATACAAATTGTCCAGTTGAAACACTATATTTCTTAACCTGTACGTTTGCGCCACTGTTAGGTGCTGTTGACTGCATAAACACATCACCAGCTACTAATGCTCCACCACCTTGTTGAGTAGTTGGAATAGTTGTATGGGTTGCATGTTGGAAGTCTGCACTTGATTTAGCACTTGACCAAGCAGTTGTACCTACTGAATACCAGTTGCCTGCTAACTTTTCATATATTGATAAGAAATCAGATTTGGTACCTGCAGCTACTACTGATACTAATGCAAAAGAGTCATTAGTAGAGAAAGCTGTTTTTGGTACTGTGTTTGCTTGTACGTCATTTTTGCCTGCTAGTAAAATAGTTTGACTGACCCACTTGCTTCCGTCCCATTCTTTAATACCCCAAGCACTGTTAGCAGTATCGATCCATAAAGAATCTGCTGCTGGCTTAGCTGATGGTGCAGTTGCACTTGCGTTTAGTTGATCTAAATCTACGTCTGCTCGTAGTACATAAGCCCTGTTGGATAATCCTAAGAAACTGTATGCTGCTGCTAGACCGTATTCGTTTGTTTCGTCTCCATGAACTGGTGTTCCGCCACTTGTTTTAAATGATGGGTTACCAAAGTTTTGTAATAATTCACGTTGACTTGTTATGTTATATAACTTGTTTGCTGTTGCCTTTGTAGTATAAGCGGCAGTTGAAGTTCCATCTGGTGCTTTCTTATCCTGTGCTGTTGCAATCACGATAAGAGGAACAGTACCAGCACCTGCAGGTGCGTAGAAACTTTCATCTGATACACTTAGACTAACGCCTGGCGATACTAATGTTGCCATTTTGTTTTCTCCTAATATATTAAGATACGATTGATCGTATGCACTTATTTATCAGAATTTAGGTATTAGTGGGCTTTAAGGGAATTGAAAGGTATTAGGGGATATTATACTAGTTTAAGTGTTTGTTTGAATTCGCCTGTGTTCCAATCGCGAATGTTTTCTACTTGTTTTGCTAGGCTTTCGATTGACCCATTGTTTGTAATTATATAGTCTACTGGGTGTCCTGCCCAGTTCCATTCGCTTTCATGTACGTCTGCATATTTAGTTTTCATTATTTTATGACTAATTGCGTTAGTGTGTGCGGTCTTTGCTGTCTCAAACCACTCGGGTAGTTCTCCACGTTGTACCCAAATAACAACTCCACCCATTTCCTTAATGAGGTCTAGTTCGTTTTTAAATCTTGCATCGCTAACAACTGTGCAGGGTGCGTCATCGCCTTGTTTCATAATGCGATATTCTAAACTGTGTAGCCAAATATTAGGATCAAAGTGTGTGCGTAACACATCTGTGCCTATTAATTGTAGTGCTAGTCTTGGTGTAAAGTTCGGAATGCCTAATTTGCGAGCCCAATACAGATCGGGTGTTTCACGGAAGTCTCTACTTTCAATAGTATCGCCTTCCACCATGTCTCTTGGCCAACCAAATATAGATGCTGATAAGTCTTTTAATGGGGCAGCAAAGCTATCTTCTATACAGCCACGTTCTACGAACATGTTTGCTACAGTGCCTTTGCCTGAACCTATTAGTCCAACTAATCCTATAATCATATATTAACCTATTACAAATCCTAGTGGGTCACTGCCTTCTTCCATCATGTGAACCGCTTCATTTAGTTTCTCTAATTCTGCCTGAGCTTCAGATTTTAATGCTTCGCCGTTAAGAGTAATTGCACCACCTGCGCCTGGTAAGCCCGAAGTATACTTGCTTCTTGCTTCGCCTAGTATAAACTTACTTTGTGCTAATGCGTATGCACTCAACCAATCACTTGCATAAACGTCTTTTAGCAATATCATCTCTGGTACAAAATTGTATACGCCAACTGCTACTTCTTCATTATGTCTAACATTTCTTAAAATCTGTAATACTTTACTATTGCGATTCCAAATAAAGTTATATTCACTACCAAAGATACGTCCAACTGTTTCTTTGTACTGTGAAAAAGCATCGTAAACTGCTAGTCCGCCTATTTGTCCTGCCTGCATCATGTACATGTTGTTGAATGCAACATCAAACGGATCAAAGTTTGCGCCGCCGCTACTACCGCCTATACCTCTACGATAAAGTCGTCTAACTTCCATTACTTCATCTGGTAAAACGTATTCTGTTACATTTTCCTGTGTAGTAATGAAGATCATGCTTTCTTCGACAGCACCCGAACTAAGTTGTCTATACTTAGCCATTGCTTTGTTGACCGCTATATCGTAATGCTCGCGGTCTAGCTCAACGTCAACAATACCATCTGCTAAACGCAGCTTAATTTCGCTAATGAGCTCTTCTCTGTTGCTGTAACCTATTTTATTAATCGCCATAACACTATTTATCTACTAAAAGGCTTTTAGTATGATAGTCGTGTCATTTAAACGACCATTCATCTTAGTGTCCGTGGTCGTAAGCTCCTTAAATGCTTTACTAAACTTAGTCTTGGCATTTCCTGTCCAATTTTTAACTTGTTCGGCTGGCTTACGCAATGTTTTCTGTACACTCTTAGTAGGATGGAAGTCCTGCAGTGTTGTACCTTTAACAAGTATGCCAGACTTTAAGTCATCTACTACATACACACCAACTTTACGAGTCTTTGTGTTGTATACCCAAATTTCAGTTGCATCGATTACTTCTGCAGGATTAATACTTGCTATACCTAATACACTGTCATTGATTTGAAACTTTAGTTTACTTACTTGTTTTTCTTTGCTTACTTGCTTAGGCTTTCTAGTTTTCCTAGTTGCCTTGCCTGTTAAGATCATTGTGTCGCATGCGGCAATTATCTTTTCATAAATTTCTACAAATTGTTTACGAGCCTTAAGATTCATAAAGTCATATGCTTCTTTGATGTCGTCGTCTTTCCATTCCAACACTTCTAGTGCTTCGGCATACGGTACTGCAAACCCATCTTTAATAATTTTTGCATGATTAGGTTTAATAACTCCACCTGCATACGCTCTCATCTCATTGTATGGGTCAAACTTCTTAAGATCAAACGTACCCATTTGTAATTCGTCTATGTTTCCTTCCCAATTGCCCAGTAAGCCTTCAACTTGTTCATGCATTCGTTGCTGGATACTAACTCTAGGCTTATCAACCGCCTTTGCTTCTTTCTCTTCTATAATTTCTTCTGCTTTATCAATCAATTGTGGGATCTTACCTAGTAAGTGTTCCTTAACGTCAGGGTGCATAAAGCCATTTGTTTTGTGCCATATAAATGTGTACTTAGAAAATGAATGGAACCAAACATCTGGCACCTTCTTTAGCATCTTAATAAGATCAGGGTCTAACCCACTGTCTTGTTCAAGCCAAGGAACAATAGTACTAGAACACTTCTTATCTGCTACTTCGTAATGTACAAAGTATTCAAAGTTACGAAGTAGCTTCTGCCTATCTTGTTCTGTTTTCTGAGTATGTATAGATGCCCATTTTGGTTCGGGCATTAAATATACTTCTTTTGTTTTTCTTCTTGCCATTAGTCGCTCTCAATTTCATACGGATTATTATATACTTCCTTAACCAATGCAGGCCACTGATTAAACCCTTCTATGCTATTTTTATCCTTTAACGCATTTTTATCCTTAAGAAATTGAACAATACTTATAATACCAGCAAACCGTGCATTGGTTTCCCCAGCTCTAAATGAAAAGTAACTGTTGAGTACTACAAATACTCCAAAAATTATATATTCGCCTAATCCCATACCATACTCTCCACTTGTAAAAATGCTATTTTAACATTATATATCATCGATGTCAAGAACTACTTATGAAATGACTCAAAAAAGCGGGTGTTTAACGAATTCAAGTAATAATCCAGTAGCGTTTTAGATCTTGATAAATAGTGTTATGCCAAAGTTATCGTTATGGAATCCAACAAAAACAAACGACTTCAATTTTATAGATAGAGTCGTTGGTGAGCACCTGCATGCAGGCGGAACCGGTGTGCATTTGCACAAATACTTAGGAACGCAGGCACAGGCTAATACAAATGATCCTACAAGACCAGCAACTGACGGCAACAACACAGAAGTGTTTATACAAGATTTGCTGTTTTTAGAGAACAGGGATCGGCGATACGACAAAAACATTTATGAATTGCGTGGACAATACAACATTGGCGACAATGATGGGTTTGATCTCACACAGTTTGGTATGTTCTTAGCAAACGATACACTGTTTATGAACTTCCATATCGAAAGTATGGTAGAAGCATTAGGCAGAAAGTTAATGGCTGGTGACGTTTTAGAGTTGCCACATTTACGAGACGATTTATTACTAGGCAGTGACGAAGCAATAAACAGATTTTATGTTGTTACTGATGCTAGTAGACCTGCAGAAGGATTTGACCCACGTTGGTGGCCACATTTGTGGAGAGTTAAATTAGGTCCTATAACAGATTCACAAGAGTACAGAGATATTCTTGGTACTGGTGAGGAAGAAGGCGATCTTCGTAACCTCATTAGTACATACGCAGACGAGATTGCAATTAGCGAAGCTATTGTAGCAGCATCAGAAAAAGATGTTGCACTTGATCCTAGTTATAGAAAGACTGCACATTTATATGTTGACAAAGATGCAAAGGGCAAACCATCGATTGACTTTGAAAACGAAGATGGAGCACCGCCTAATGGTGCAAGTGTTGTAGGCAGTGGAACATCATTCCCAACTACAGGCATTAACGAAGGCGATTACTTTTTGCGTACAGACTTTGTACCTAATAGACTATTCCAGAAAGAAGGAACACGTTTCAAGTTTATAAGATCTAACACTAAAGGTGCATGGTCAGCAGCAAACAAAATACTCACAGGGTTTATTAACAACGATAACCTTGCAGTAAATACAGACGGCAAGATCACGGGCGAGAAAGTCAATCTCAGCCGGGTAGTTAAGCCAAAGACAGATAACTAATGTTTAGCATTTTTAATAAAGGAAATAAAATGAATAGAGAATCAGTATTTGAACAACTGAAAATAGATGAAGGAGTTGTTTATGAAATTTATAAAGACCATTTGGGCTACCCAACTTTCGGAGTTGGACACTTGGTCCTCGAATCAGATCCAGAGTTTGGACAAGACGTTGGGACACCAGTCACAGAAGAACGAACAAAGCAGTGTTTCGAAAAAGACCTTGACACCAGCATCTCAGAATGCGTTGCATTATATGGAGATGGTTTCACAGATTGGCCTGGAGTCGTACAAGAAGTCCTAGTGAACATGATGTTCAACATGGGTCGAACACGTTTAGGTAAGTTTAATAACTTCCGCAAGGCACTAGAAGCTCAGGATTGGAAACAAGCAGGAATCGAAGGCAGAGATAGCCGTTGGCACAAACAGGTTACTAACCGTGCTGAAAGATTAATGGAAAGACTAGAACAAGTCTAAGGTATTATGGCAGAAATGAGAGAATTAAACGAACAACGAGTTTGTGAATTATTAAATGATATCATAGAGCTAGAGATGGCCGGTGTTGTTAGATATGCACATAGCTCATTAATGATTACTGGTCCTTACAGATTACCTATTGTAGCGTTTTTACAAGAACAAGCAACTGAAAGTTTAGCACATGCACTACAAGCAGGCGAGTTTATTACAGGATTTGAAGGACACCCAAGTCAGCAAATTTCTAAGATAGAAGAAAACCACGACCATAGTGTATTACAAATTTTAAAAGAAAGCCTACAACACGAAACAAATGCTGTAGACAAGTACAAAGAACTATTAGAAGAAGTTGCTGATGCAAGTATTATGTTAGAAGAATATGCTAGAGGACAAATTGGCATGGAAGAACAACATGCATTAGAGATTAAAAAGATGCTCAAGGACTTTGGGTAACAAAGGTAATATATAATGGCAAAGAAAAACTTAGATTACTGGTATGATGGGCAAGTTAAAAGATACTTGCAACAACTTATCAGGATATTTTCTAACTTTCAAGTAGCAGAAAATACATCTAACGGTGTAAACTATAACACTGTACCTTGCCGTTATGCTGACCAAAGCAGAATGGTTGCACAAATACTGCGTAATAATTCAGAGAACGTTATTGCAAGTGCTCCTTTTATTGCATGTAGCATACAAAGTTTACAAGTTGCTAGAGATAGAATACATGAACCAAATTTTGTTAGTACTCAGCAGGTAGCAGAAAGAGAATTTAACACAGATACAGGCCAATACGAAACAGGGCAAGGTAACTTGTATACTGTACAGCGTTATATGCCTGTGCCGTATAACTTAACATTGCAAGTAGATGTATGGACTACAAACACTGATACTAAGTTACAAATATTAGAACAGTTAATGATATTGTTTAATCCTAATATACAATTACAGTCAAATGATAATCCGTTAGACTGGAGTAATGTATTTGAAGTTGAGTTAACTGACGTACAATGGAGTAGCAGAAGTATACCGCAAGGGGTAGATGAATCTTTAGACATTGCAACAATGAGTTTTGCAGTACCTATCTGGATTAGTCCGCCTGCTAAAGTTAAAAAGCAAACAATTATACAACGCATTGTCACAGACATGCACGAAACCAACAACCTCGAAGATCTAGGATTTAGTACAGACTTAGCAGACTTTTTCTCAACTGTACCAGAAGTTGCTGAAATTGTTACTACGCCCGGTGACTATAAATTACAGATTGACGGTGCTAGTGCTGTGTTATTAGATAAACAATACAACGGCATTAAGTGGGCAGACTTAATTGAAATGCAAGGTAAGTTAACAACTACAAGTAAACTTAAATTAAATCTTACCAATGACAGCGACAACGACTTAGATGCTGTTATAGGAAGTGTTTCCGTTAATACACTAGATGACACAAAACTAGTATTCAATATTGATCCGGAGACGTTGCCAGCTGACACATTAACTAACGTAGATAAAATATTAGACCCGCGAGCAACTTACCCGGGGGATGGGGCATTAGCTGCCGCAGCAGATGGTCAGCGATACTTAATCACAGAAACAATTACTAAGGCAGGATACACTAATTGGGATATCGAAGCAAAAGAAAATGACATCATACAGTACAACGGAACCAAATGGACTGTAGTATTTGATGCAATTGCTACTACTGATTTACAGTATCTTACAAACACATACACAACTAAGCAATACAAATGGTACAACGAATCGTGGGTTAGCAGTCACGAAGGTGTTTACAACACAGGGTTTTGGCGTTTGTTGCTTTAAGAGGAAAGCAAATGACTACAGCAGCAGGAGTTTTATTTCTTGCTAAAGACACAGGTAGATGTCTTTTTCAATTAAGAAAAGCTGAAAAAAGATTTAAGAACACATGGGGCTTCTGGGGAGGCACTATGCATAAATCGGAAACACCATTCGAATGCATTCAGCGTGAACTCAACGAAGAAATTGGATTTGTACCACAACTTCAAAAACTTAATCCTATAGATATATTCCAAAGCAAAGACAAAAAGTTTTTTTACTACAGTTTTATATATGTAGTAGACACAGAATTCTCACCTATATTAAATAACGAAAGTGCAGGTTACTGCTGGGTTGATATTGATTGGTGGCCTACTCCGTTGCACACTGGCGCAAAAGTTACGCTAATAGGAAACAAAGGTGCCGAAAAGATTCACACAATTCTAGAAGTAAATTCCTGATAAATATATGTTATGAAAGGCGAAGTAATAGACTTCGAGGTTCTACGAATACAGAGCGAACTTGATAATTATAGTCGTACAGAAACATTGCCACACCTACTGTTGAACGGGTCATATAAGTTAGATGAAATATTTAATGACTATTACGACAAACTCACACCGAAACACAAACTAATTGCAGATCATTTAAAGAGTAACTATGCTACTACTTTAACCAACTGTATAACAAGTTTGCGTATTGCGTTGAAAAAAGAGTATGTGGCTGTGATGTCTGATTTGTCTTCGGAACACGAAGCGTTTATATTTGAACATGTTAAGAACAAATATAGACCTGGAATGAATCCGTTAAGAGCATTGTATTACGAGATACGAGAAGTAAAAAGAACTTTTAGTAGTGAAAACGACTACCACGTCTGGTTGACTGAATTAATCACAGACAAAGGCTTTAGAAATATTGTCGAAGATGCATTAACAAAAGACATAAAGAGATTAGAAAAAATTATTGCTAGATACTATTTGCCAATAGTTAACAACTCTAAAGATATACCGCTAGAGCTATTTCATGCTAAACAGACTATTAGTGACTTCCGTCATTATGCTGGCGTGTTTATAGATATAGACGCTTCGATGTTTGAGTAACTACTTGCCTGTGGCAATCATAATGCCGTTCCAATCAACTGGCAAGTCTTGTGTCTTTTGAAACTCGCAACGTTCAATCCACATGTCGTAATAGCCACACATCTTTCCATCAAAGGTTTTAGATAGTTGATTACATAATTTGATTGCTTTATCAAAGTCTTGGTTACGATAATGTTTATGCATCTGTGCGTGTAGTTGCTTGCCTTTAACATACTTAGTTCGCTTAATATCCAGTACAGTGTATATTTCTATGCCAACACTTTTACCTTTTACTTGCAAGTCATCTACTTTTAGATAAAAGAAATCGTCCTTAGTATGCTTGTATGTGTCCCCACCTACAAGTAATAAGCACCCATACTCTTTGCACTTGCTTTCTATTCTTGCCGCGGTACTAACTGCGTCTCCAAGTATGTCATAACTGTGTCTTGCAGTGGAGCCCATTTCCCCAATATAACCGAGCCCAGTATTAATACCAGCACCCATACCAATGGGTGGTCTGCCCTCTTTAACAATTTTATCATTGAACTGGTCTACTGCCCTGAGCATTTGTATGCCTGTTTGCACTGCACTCTTAGGATGATCCGGATCGTCCATAGGAGCATTGTGTATGTGCATACTTGCATCGCCAATATATTTAATCACCATACCGTCTGCATCAAGTATAGGTTGCGTAATAGCATCCATATACTCGTTCATCATTTTTGTTAAGCCTTGCACATCGTCGCCAAAGCTCTCACCTAGTGGAGTAAAGCCACGCAAATCTGAGAAGCATATACTAACTTCTTTCTTCATGCCTTGTTTGATTAAGTCTGGATTTTCTTGCAACATTCTAACAACTGTAGGTGAAGCGTAACCGGCAAATTGTTTTTGTATTTCTTGTCGTAATTTAAACTGTACCCAAAAGTTATTAAAACTTGCCTGTGTAAATATTAAGAATGTTGCTATTGCAGGATATGTAGCATCAAATAAAACTAAGTTTGCAGTATAAGAATGTATACTGTAATATACCATTCCGCCTATAATACTTACTGTAGTAACTAATCCTGCCCATATAGGCAATCTATAGATCGACAAAGCCACTAGTAGCATGCCTAATAACGCACACAGAAGCTCTGTAAGCAACGCTAGTTCAGATCTGGTAATGTTACTCCCGTCTATAAAGTTTTGTAGCATAGACGCTTGTATAAGCTGTGGTAATACGTTGCCTCTGGGTGTGGGTACCGGATTAGCAACGCCTTCTGCACTAACACCCACAATTACGAACTTTCCACCTAAGTCAGGTAGTTCACTCGCTGTAATGTATTCGTATTCTTCAAACGTGTTATTAAAACGTATATATGCTGTGCCAGCGGGTGTCGTTATTATTGGATCAAACGGCGGTACAGCAAATTCTTGTATTCCTATTTCGCTAGTCTTTAAATAGTAGCTAGGCTTACCTGTGTGAGCTCTTAACATCTCAATAGCAAAACTAGGATATATCTTTCCCTCTACTCCGATTGCTAGAGGGTAAGTTCTTGTTTGATTATCTGGTTGCGGAGCACTTGCTACTACACCTATGCCTGCCGCTGACTTCTCTAGTACTTCAATATTCGTTACGAGATTCGGCCATGTCAGCAAGTAGTCCGTAGCGGATACTGGGCCTATCGTTGCTGTACCAATGTGAGGACCTGTACTCTTTATTCCTCTGGAAGATGGGGTCTGGGACAAAACCACTCCGTTGTCCGACATCCAACTTGACAAAACTGCGTCCCCGCCAAATCGGTCCGTTTCTGGAAACATAATTGTTAAACCAATTATTCCAGCGTTCTTGCTCCTCAAATCCGATACTAGTTGTGCTATGTTCTGTCTTGGCCATGGCCATTGTCCCCACTGTTGTAAACTTTGTTCACCAATGTTTAACACAACAACTTCGTTGCTTTGCTTAACTTCGTCTAATTGTTGCAGTGCATCGAATGTTTGACTGCGTAAACTTTGTATTGGTGTAGGATCAGCAATCTTTAATGCCGCTAGTAGAATAATACTTATTGCTACGGCATAACCGCTTAGTAACCATTTCATAATAGTATTTATCGTAAAAAAAAGGGCAGTTGCCTGCCCCTTTTCGTTATTCGCACTCCAAAGGATTTTGTGAACAATATGACCTAATTTGCTTTATTAGCATTTTAATGTCAGTATCATTACTTGCCTTATTCTCTTTGCGATCAGAGAATAGGCCTAGTCCTTTTTTTCTGGAGTGTCTTGCAATTCGTCGGTTTGTTTGTCTACTTCATTAGCAACAGTTTCTACTGTATTAGAGGCAATAGTTGCCGCAGTAGTCGCAATGCTTGATGCGTCCTGTAATACGGCAACACTAACTGTGCTAACTGCATTAACTGATCCATCTATTACGCCTGTTGTAAAAGCCTTTCCACCCTCGATAACTGCTCCAACTGAGGCACACGATGGTAAAAATATAACAAACCCAGAAACTACAAGAGCTTTGAATAATCTATTCATACTCTTCTCCTAGGTTATGTAATAAGCAAACTGCTATATTACGCTATTATTTATCGGAAAATTAGATACGTTACCGGTTAAATGGGTGGCCGCCTGCTAAACTGTGTTGATCGTGTTCAAACAATTGATAGGCTAAAAGTTGTTTGGTTTGGTCGCTATCGGAGGTGTATATTAAATTTAATATGTCGTTTCTGTGTGCTTCTTCGATTGTGTGAATTAAATCACACCATGCCCAAAATACTACAAAAATAAGCGGTATAAAAACAAGTTTCAGTAAAACTACAGGAAAGAAGTATGCGAATATTAAAAAGTGTGGCGGTATCAATAATAATTGTACAGATCTCTTATACTGAGAAAGTGCAGTATTGAGCTTATCCTGTGTTACTATCGTCAAGTTTTTGTTCGTTTGCATTGTGCAATTCTTCTAGAATACTGTTTTTGAAGTCTGCGCCATGCCAGTAACTATCTAGGCCGATATCTACCATGAGTGCTACTAATACTAATGTTAGTATGAAGCTAAGGTATATGTTTATACCTGCGGATATTTTTAACCACTTGATCATATGTTTCATACTAAACATTATAGTACGAAAATCGTACTACGTCAACCTAAACCTAAGTATATAACTGTACTCATAAATGTTAAAATAAAAACTAAACCAACCCATGTTGATTTCTCTCTAAAGTCTTGCCCAGGTTGCCCGGGTTTTACTTTGCTCCAATCTCTGCCTTCCATATATTCTCAGTCCTGTGTTATAGTTATACCGTAACTGCCGCTATTCTCGCCAGTACCGCATGCTTTTCCTGATCTGTGGCTGTGTACCAGTCACGCATCTCTTCAGCAGTTCTGTAACAGCCGATGCAGTACTCGCCCTTCTTATCAAACGTACATAGTTTAATGCAGGGTGACTTAACTAAACTAGGAGCTCTAGGCTTGCCGCGTCTCAACCTATTAATTACCTTGCTGGATTGACACTGCACAACCGCCTACAGTATAGCAAGCCTGATAAAGATTGTATGTTTGGTTTGAGGTGCCTGTTTGTATTAAATCTAATGATGTGCCATATGATCCAGTTAAATCAATAGTAGCAGTATGCACCCCATATTCTTTCTGTTGAATCTGGACATTATTATTAGGATTCCGTATAGTAAGATTAAGTGTCTTAGCAACGTTTCCTCGTTGTTCAACCCAAACATTATTATTATCACTAAAAATTAACTGATTATATGTATGACCACCATTACCTGAATTTGCCTGATAACCTGTTACATTATTATCACTTCCATGTATATCAAATCTTGCATAATGACCACCACTCTCAACACCATCGTAACTGAATGTAGTGTCAGTTGAAGAACTTAATTTACCGCCTTGTCCCCAACGAATTGAATTATTGTCGCCGTCTAAGTGCCATAGTTCTATTACATTTTGATTAGTGCCGTCATTGTTCTGATAGAAAGCAAACTTCTGGTCATCGCCTTCGATGTATGCTGAGTAATTATACATTTTAATTGTGTTATCTGACCCTATTTGGTCTATGATAAGAGTAAAATTCTTTCCGGTCACTGGCGTTATAGTGATTTCATTATCTGATCCTGACTGTAGTACATCTAAAATTAAATCGTCGCCGGTTTGATCAATAGTTAATTCGTTATCACTCGCAATGCATGCCTGTGCTGTAAAAAACAGTACTATGACTAGTATGCCTAAGTGTGTTCCTGTCATTTTGTTTAATATATTTTTAATCATTTTGTATAATATTTATGTATATGCTATCGCAGCTGTTCAAGCATAGCAAAGTTTCTCCTGTATCTTCGTCGTAAATAGTAATCTGAGCTTTAGCACCTTGTGCTAATTTTATACCTACTTTGTTCCCAACCTGTCTAAGAAAAAACACCTTACCGTCATAGTCAGGGAATGTATTAAACTGTGTAATTGGGTCGTTGCCAAACCTTGTTCCGATTATTTTATCGCCGCCTGCAGCTGAGTTTTCTTCTGCTAATGCATCGATATTATCACTTAGCACATCAAGCAAATCGTTTAAAAATTCTACATCTAAAAAATCAATATCTAATTCACTAAATTCATAATTGTTTGCTGTATCGTCATCTAGTGTAGCAGTGTCTAAAAAGTCTTGGTCTAGTCCATCAAAGTCTAGCATACCGTTGCCGCCTTTTAGATCTGATGCTTGTTCTTGTTCTGCTTCGGTAATTTCTGCTGGTTCACTTACAATAAACATATTGTCTATCATGTTTAAATCTAAGTTTACTAGTTTAACAGGTGCAGTAGGTATAGTTTCAAATGTGCTTACCATTACCGCTTGGTACGCTTCGTCTAATACTTGCATGCCTCCTTGATTAGTTACGGTTATACTCCCACTCGGAGCACAGCCTTCTTCTAATGCTACCCTATCTGTGCAATCTGCGTCTGGTAATAATATTACTAGACTCCTACCCAGTTCGTCTACTGTGGTAGTAAAATCTGTTCCCCTTATGCCTATACTGGCTGTAGGAGTTTGTATTGTTATATTCTCTCTTGCGACAAGTCCTAAGCCACCTGTAGCAAATCTTGCTGTACCTTGTACAAAGTTTAATGCCATCCTGCTTTTCTCAGGATCTGGATCAAATACATACTCGTTTATTTCCATGTATGTATTTTCTGTTAGACTGACTTGTGTGTCGTCTATAAATTTAATCTTTAATCTGCCGTTAGCAGTTTCGATCTCGTCCATGCTAACAATGTCTGTTTGTAATTCTGCTTGTAAAGTTTCTCCTGATGTTCTAGATATTTTACCTACAGACCCAGACTGTTCAAATATGCCGCCGATGTTTTCAGCGGCATGTGTTGAAGTTATTGCAATGCAACCAAGTAGTAAAAGATACTTAGTCTTGTTGAATAACACTGATCGACGCATTTTCACTATCAATGTCTAGGTTAATAACACCTGCACATGCTGGTGTGCATGTAGAAGTCATGTTCTGTATCAGTTGGAAGTCTCCATCTGAACCCATAAGTTCTACTGTCATGCTGTTACCATCATTACTTGCCTGTTTTGTTGCAAACGCATTGTCATCGCCTGTAACATCAAAGTTCCAAATATTGTTACTTGAATCTATTACTATGCCTGCTAACGTCTGCGAACCAGTTCCGTTATTAGCAGAATTACCTGTAGCCCATACTTTAGTGTTAGTAAAACTTGATGAAAAGTCGTTTCTATCACCTAGTATGTAAAGATCCATATTTGTACTTTCAGCAACTGCGTTTCCACCAATATCTATATCAAATAAGTTACTAGAACCCATTATGTTTGTTAAGATGTCAGTATAGTCACCACTGCCTGTGGCACCAATATTCATATCCCAAATATTACTATCTCCTCGGAAATATAAGTCAATCACACTTGAACCTGAACCGTCTAGAATCCACGAACCAAAAGTTTCGTTAAGATTACCGTCTTGTATAAGATCAATAATTAATGATCCACCCGTTAAGGTTAGATCAGTTGATTGAGAAGTATCTCCCGATAAACTGTTTCCATAACCTGCTTGTAACACAGTTAAAGTTAAGTTATCACCCACTTGATCGATTAATACTTCGTTATCTGCACTCGATATATCCGATGCCGTAAAAAAGCAAACCGTAGCGAAGACACCTGCAAATAGTTTGCTTGTAAAAGTCTTCATTTTATTCTCCATATTATGATTAATCATTCTCATTATCCTCTAAAGCAATTTTGCTATTAGAGGGCTCGTCATTAGTTTCTAATCCTGTGTCAGTACCGTCGACTGTACTTGTTGTAGTGTCATTTCCCAAATCTAATGGGTAATTTATTTTCCAGAAACTTCTTTCATCTCCTTGCTCTATGAGAGCGTAAACTGCAGCTTCAATTGCTGATCTAACACCCCATGTCACACTTTCATTCTCTGTTATACCAGTCTCAATTTCAAGGAGTTTCGTTTCCATATCAAGAAATTTGAATACGTCACTGCTTACCCCAACACTGAGAATAGTTTTGTATGTCTGTACATTTAAGATCACCTCACCAGTGAGTACACTGACTGCTCTAAGCGAAACGACTACACTGTCTCGCCTATACCGGTTAGATGAACCTATACCAAGATAACGAGCACCATTACCGCCGGTCTCAATATTAGAGTCGTAGCCTATAATGCCACCTTCTAATATCACTCCTGCAAATAATAATGGTTGTACGTCTTGTTTAGGTGCTTTGGCCGTAGCATAACTATCACGTGTACTACGGATAATTTGTCTTTCTCGCACCAAGTTATCTAATCCGAATCCTCTTTCAACAACACGAAACCAAGTGCCTGCTGGATCTGAATCAGCGCCTGCTGCTTTAAGTGCATCTATTAGTAAAGATTTAGCACCTTGTGTTACGGCTGTGCTAAAACTTGCCGCTCCGTCTGAACTTAAACGTTGTCCGGTTAAGTCGTCGAATTTATATACTGCTACAATCGGTCTAGTTTCTGCCGGAGGTAACTGTCTTAATTTTTTGAATGTAGGTAATTCTACTTCTTGTGGTTCTTCTATGCATTCTAGGAAATCAACAGCACAGTTTTTATCTCCTGGTATAGCCATGCTGGCGCAACCTGAGAACAACCCTACACAAAATAGTGCTAGTGCTAGGTTTCTCATTATCAACCGCCGCCAATGCTACCAATACCGATCGGTATTTCTATTTGTGTTACTGTTCCATCTGGCGATACAATAGTAAGTCTCATTACTTCTAATCCATCGTCACTTATAACTATTTGGTAACTTACGTTATTGCCTTCGATTGTAAAATCACCCGAGTCAGAACCTGTACACTCCACTACAGTAGACGGATCACAAAACATGCTGTCAACTAATCCCTTAGAGATTTGGGCATATATCCTGCTCTCTAAATTTCTAATGAATTTGTTAATTGTGCTGTTTGAGTCTTCTCGTTCTGCTGTTCTTAGAGCAGACTCAATGTCGTCCTTAATCTTTTGTTTGCGAGTTCTTTCTTGGTTTTCAATCGTTAGGTAATGTGCTCCAGTACCTATACCACTGAAACTCGGTGATTTAAATTTATGTGTTAAAGAATCTGCAGTCGCAGTAGTGGATAGCAGTACTATCATACCTAACAAGATATAACCTAAAACTAGTAGAGGCGTATCTTTGTGTTTGTTATTAATCATGTATTAATCCTTCGTTATGTTTTTTAATGTCTCTGTGTTTCGTGCATCCTTAATAATTTGTTCTTTTGCTTTATATTCTAATACGACATTTACTTTTTGTTGTAGTCTGATCAGGTCTTGATCTAGCATACGAGTTTTGTCTATTACTTTAATTAAAGCCATGTGCATTTCTTCTAATGCTGGGTCTATCTTTTCTCCAATAAACCACCAAATGTAGTATACAAAATAACCCAAGCCAACACACATTACTACCGGAAATCCGTAGTCGTTTATTGCGTTGACAATTTGTTCCATGTTATTCCTTTATTTTAATTTTTTTAAAAACAATAGTACCGTTCTCATTAAGTGTTGTAACTAAACTGTCACCTAACTCTAAACCTAATTGATCTAAAGTTAATTCCTCATCCATTTCAATTGAATCAGGTGTTGTACTAAACTGGTAATCGCAGAATCTCGTCATTAGTCTCTCCTTACGTCTACTTTGCCTTCTTCTACAAAGTTTTCTGCTCTAGCAATACGTTCTATGTCTGGTCGTAAATCTAATGCACTACTCACTAGCATGTCAATCTTAATCATTTCATTTGACATTGTAGATGCACGGTTTTCTAAACTCTTACAAAAAATTGTAAGTGTTTTTACTTGGTCAACTACACCTTCGAGTATTTGTTTTATTACTAAGAATATAAAGAAACCCATTACTATACTGCCAGCAATTGGTGCTCCTACCTCTCCTATTAATCCAAAAATTTCGCTCATGCTGACCTCCGTCTTTAACATTGTGTCTTTACGGTGTTTATAACTACTATATAGTTATTGTGTGTATCGCTCGTTATAGGAAGCCTACCTACCTATAACAGTATTTATGACTTTAAAGTCAAAAAAAAGCACACAGTTAAGTGTGCTTTTTATTATACCTAAGTATTGTTTACATCATGTTAACTAGTACTTCAACTACAGCGTCTCCGCCTTCGCTTGCTTCAATTGCTTTACCAATTATTCTGCCTGCTTGTGCATTGTTGTCTGCTTTTGCTCTACCGTCTTGTGCTGAAACCATTAAGTCACCTTTAGCAACTGGACCACTTACTTTACATGGTACTCTTCCGCATAGTGCTACAAATAAGCCTTCTGCGTCATTGTTCATCATGTAAGCTGGATCAGTTGAGATAACACCAACTACTGCTGGATCGCCTTCGCTATCACTTGCTGTAATTTCTGCTTCACCACCAAACTTAACAACTGTACCTGGCTCGTAGTCTTCATCGGATGAGTATTTCTCAGCCAAATCCGCATAACGTGCTGCTGTTGCTGTTGCTGTAATAACGCCTGCACTAAAGTTACCTGAACCATCTCTGGCTACAACTTTACTTGCTGAGTTTGCACTTGTTGCGTCAACTGCTATTGTATCGGCTGCTACTACTATGTAAGAACCTGCTCCAACGTTAAGAGTTGCTCCACCACTTGTGGCGCCACCTGTTAAACCTGAGCCTGCTGTTACTGCTGTGATGTCACCAACTGTTGTTGAGTAACCGTAACCTTCAATCTTATCGCTAATAGCTGCTGAAGTCATTAATGATGTATTATTATCTACATAACTTTCTGAGCTTAATTGAATTGCACTTCCTGCAAAATCACTAACTGCTAATTCTGGAAGTCTAGCACTGCCTAACGTACCTGAAGTAATGTTAGATGCACTTGTTGTATCAGTAGTTGCAGATGTTGCTAAACCACTAACTGCACCACTAGCAATTGCTATATTAACACTTGATGCACTAGTAATCTGTCCTTGTGCGTTTACAACAACTTGCGATACGCTATCTGCGTCGCCGTATGTTGCTGCTGTAACACCTGTATCAGTAATAGCTATAGCGTCTGCACTAGCAGTAATACCAGTTCCGCCAATTACGTTTAATGTAACTGTACCTGATGTTCCGCCGCCTGTTAAACCAGTTCCTGCTGTAACACCTTCAATATCACCTGCGTCATTAGTGAAACTAATTACACCAGTTGAACTGTTATATGCTATATCGCCAGTTGCACTAATTGATGCTCTAGCTCTTGCTTGAGTAAAGTATTGGTTGCTTGAACCTTCGCTAACACTATCAGTATCGCCTTGTGTGAATGTTAACACACCAGTTGTACTGTTATATGCTAATTCAGTTGATGCTTCACTAATTGCTGCTCTTGCTCTTGCATCGGTATAGTATAAGCTAGTACCTTCTGCTAAGTCTGCTGTATCTGCAGCTGCAAGTTTAACATCAAATCTGCCGTCTGCGTCACTGTCAGTGTACTGAGTAATAGTTGTTGCAATTGCACCGTCTGTTACTGTAATACCTGTACCAGCACTAAAGTGTGCTCTAGTATCTGCTGCACTTGGACCTGTGTAAGTAATAACACCACTGCTATAAGAAAGACTTCCGTCTCCGCCTGCATCAGTAACACTAATGTGAGCTCTTACTTCACTAGCACTTGGGCCTGTGTAAGTAATAGCACCAGTTGAACTGTTATATGCTAATGAACCATCTCCGCCTGCATCAGTAACACTAACACTTGCTCTAGCTCTTGTTTGAGTAAAGTATTCGTTAGTTGAGCCTTCTGTTAAATCGTCTGTATCAGTTGATATCTTAAAGTTTGTGCTTCCGTCATTAGTAAATGCCCAGTAGCCTGAACTTTCGTCCCATGTTAGATTAACGTCTGCACTTGAACCTCTGTTTACAGTTATACCAGCGTCTTCACTTGGAGTACCAGTTGCATCTCTGTTTAATTCTATTACACTATCTGCTAAAGCTGTAATTTGCGAATTAACAATAGTTTGCGTACCACTAATGGTAACGTTACCGTTAAACGTTGTATCGTTTGTAAATGTTTTGTCGCCTGCTAATGTCTGATCGCCTGTAGTTCTTACTACAGTTGAATCAACATCAAACGTACCTGACGCATAATCAAGTCCATCGCCGCCTACTAAGTGAGCATCGATTCTTGCTTCTGATTCTGCTTCACTAACACCAGTGAATGTTAATACACCTGTACTGTTGTTATAAGCTAAACCACCGTCGCCGGCTGCATCAACAATACTAATTGCTGCTCTTGCTCTTGTATTCGTGTAATACTGGTTAGTACCTTCGCTTAAATCAGCTGTGTCAGCTGCTGCAATCTTAACATCAAACCTAGCATCTGCTCTTGCTGATGTGTGGAATAAGTTAGTTGTACCTTCTGTTAAATCGTCTGTATCACCACTTAGTTCGCTTAATGCATCTGCTGTATCAACTTGTGCATCAACGTATGCTTTAGTAGCTGCGTCTTGAGCTGCAACAGGATCATCAACGTTGTTGATATTGTTGCTGTTCATGTTAATGTTCGAAGCAAACTTAACACCGCCTGTTGAACTAATTGTCTTAGTTGCTGTAATAGCAATGTCTGACTTCAGTTGGATTGATCCACCTGATGTAAGTTCTAAGTCACCGGTGCCAGTAGTTAAAATACTGATGTTCTGGTTATTGTCTGCACTAAACTGTATTGTTCCTGAATTATCTTCAAGTACTTTTTGTCCGTTAACGTAAAGTGAACCTGGTCCAACATATACATCTTTCCACACATTAGTTAAACTACCTAATGAGTATGTATTGTTTGCACTTGGTATCAAGTTACCTGTTAAGTTTTCGTAGTCTATACTGATGGTTGCGTCACCGTCGGTAGCGCCACCTGTTAATCCTGATCCAGCTACAACAGAAGTGATATCACCTGTTGCTGCTGCTACTACCTCATCATACTTTGCTAATCGTGTTCCACCAGCAGTCGAGCCGTCATGGACGCGAAGCGTGTCCAAATCGGTATCGACCGTGATTTCACCTACTAATCCCGTAAATGAGCCGTGTTGTGCGGTCGTACCGCGTCTAAACTGAATAGCTGTTGCCATTTTATATTCCCCGTTAAATCTTTGTTAGAAAATGATTTTTATTTATAACACTATTTATCGTTTTCATTTAATTAGCCATCTTTCTAAGTCATCTGATATATCAGCTAACTTGATCCATGCCTCGCCTGTTACTTGTCCCTTACATACAATTGCACATCCATGTGTTACTACTGGTGCCCATTCATTGCGTTCAGTTCTACTTTTATATTCTTGTTGTCTTTCAAATTCTGACGTTTCGTGTCCTGTGTACATATCTTCGCCAGTTGTGTGAGTTTCGTACACTACTGTATTCTCAGGAGTTTGAAAATCTCTAGGTAGTGTAGAATTAAAATGACTCTCAATAGTATGGTCTCGTTTTTCCCATTCCATTATGTGTACACCTAATTCCTTTCTGTTTCCACGCTCATCAGCGTAATACTTATCTTGCCAATAGTTCCAACCTGCCCCGCCAATTACTGCTGGGTTTTTTGAAACCACTCCGACGATACAATCGCCCTCACCAGCAGTTACTAACTTACCTTTAGGGCTAAGTGTAACTACATATCCTGTTCTGTCTTCTTTGCGAGGATTACCGTCACCCCACTCAAACATCTCTGCATAACCCGAATTGTTACTATGAACGGTGCTGTCGCTAAATACTGCTCCTGTACCGTTTACTGCAAATACTTTTTGTGCATAAGTATCACCGTTTTCTAAACTTTGATTCTTTGCTTCAATAAAATTGTATGACTTATTAGAAGTTGCCTGTGTTGATAGATCCATCATGTTTCCGTGATAGAATCTACTTGGTGCATATCCATTAAAAATATTTTTATTGTTATTAGGCTGATACACATTTAATCTGCTTTGCGTCTCATCATGCATAAGTCCTAATGACAAATCACCTGCTCCTGTTAAGTTTATTCCTTGTCTATTCTTTCTACTAACGCCTCTAAATAAAAATGCATTGCTGTCATCAGCATCACTTTCAATTAATAGACCTCTTGTTTGTCCTTTACCGTCAGTCGGTAACGATGCTTCACTGTTATAATTAGATCTAATATGCACACTACCTGGACCTACTGCTTTAGGATTAGTTATGCCTATTCCCATTGCGCCGCCTTTGTTAAAACTCTGCATCACAAGATCACCTTTGGAAATATCTAGTCCGTCCTTTGTTCCAGTGAATCGAAATGTTTCTTGGCCATTAAGCACTAATTCCGATTTAGTCAATGTTGCTTCCACTTTGTCTTTTGTTTTATCAATGTGATCTAGTCTCTGGTTTTCTGCAATTACTTGTTCTCTAATTTCTTTATATAACTCTTTCTTTAATTCTGCTTTAAATTCTGCTAATGCATCTGCTGTAGTACTTTCTTTTTTCTTCCTAGAAGTTCCTATAGTCTGTTTTTTTGTATCTACCTTAGTACTTTCTTTTTTCTTCCTGGAAGTTCCAATTGGTTGCGTTTCATTCTCAACTGGGTTGTCTTCTTTTTTAATATCTTTATTTTTTATGATCTTAATTTCCTTTTTTGCTCTTGGCATGTGTGTGTCCTATTATTTAACTTACTATTGCTCTGTCTGTAATTCTTCGCCAGTTGCTACCATCGCTAAATGCCATGACTGCTCCGCCTGTTTCATCGCTCACATAAATCATTTGCCCTGCTACTGATACATCTGGTAAATTTGCAACCACATAAGAATCACTTGTTGGTCCAAATGTATCTTTAATGTACTCATAGTCGCCAACTGTTGCTGATTCGGCTACTGTTCCAAAACTTATTGTCATATTAGCTGATTCACTAATTGAACCGTAATCTGAAATAGGTTCAAAAAGTACGCCTTGTACAACACCAGTTTTTAATGTGCTTGAACTTTTATCGTATGTTAATGCATCGTTGCCTCCAAAAGAGCTACTGTCGTTAAACTGTATATCAGTGTTGCCACCTTCTGGATTTGCACTTACTGTTGTAAATGAAAGTGCCCCACTTCCGTCTGTAACAACTACTTGCCCCGCTGAGCCATCTGCTGTTGGAAGTGCGTATGCATTATTAATTGTGGTTGCACTGCCTTGTACTTTAAAGACTTCATTAGTATTGTCTGCATCGTATATTTTAAATATAGGATCACTGCTACTGCTGTTATCTCTTATGCGTACTTGGGTTGCTGTGCCATTTGCATGTCTTAAATCTAGTGCTGAACCAGAGAACTGAAGGCTTGGATTTGTTCCTAATCGTAAGTTACCGTTAACAAATAATCTTTCATTAGATGCAGTTGAACCTATGCTAACAGTGTCGTTTGTACTGTCAACAAATAATGTTCCGTCATCAACGTTTAATTCGGTTAAGGTTTCGCCTATGTTTTTCCAGCTGCTTTCGTATATGTCTAACGTTGCATTTGCTGAATCGAAGTATATATCTCCGTTTGATAGGTCTGAGGAGGGTCTTGTACCCGTCGATATTTTGCTACCACTAGCTTTCTTTCCGATCTTGAATTCGGATGTAGTGGTACCTTTGAAATTTCCAAAAATTGCCATTTATTTCCCCGGTTAGTTCAGAGTGTGTAAATACACACTGTCAGTACATTGTACTGTCTAGTCCGTTGTATGTATTTATCAAAGAGTTAACAAATGGTATTGTTATACCATAATTTCAATAACGCCTTCGGATGGGGTATCTATGCTTGAGATTGCTTTACCTACATAACATGCAACGCCTACAAAATGTGGGTCGCTTGCTGCTTCTGCAAAGCCTGGTCTGCTTGATGTCACAAGTACATCACCTTTTGCAACTGGACCAATTACTTTACACGGAACTCGTCCACGTAATGCAACGTATTGTCCTTCTGCATCTTTGTTCATCATGTAAGCAGGATCTGTACTAATAACACCTGCTACTTTAGGTGAATTAGATTCTGTTGTTACTGTTACTTCTGCATCTCCGCCAAATACAACAACTGTGCCATGTTCGTAATGAGTGTCAGTTGCATATTTCTCAGCCAAATCCGCATATCTTGCTGCTGTTGCTGTTGCTGTAATAACGCCTGCACTAAAGTTACCTGCTGCATCTCTGGCTACTACTTTACTTGCTGTGTTTGCACTTGTTGCGTCAACTGATACAGTGTCGGCTGCTACAACAATATAACTACCGGAGCCTACACTTAATGTTGCTCCTCCGCTAGTTGCTCCACCTGTTAAGCCTGCGCCTGCTGTTACTGCTGTGATGTCACCAACTGTTGTTGAATAACCATATGCTTCAATTTTACCTTCAATTGCTGATGACGTCATTAACATCGTGTCATTTGATGCAAATGATTCCGTGCTTAACAGTATCGAACTTGCTGCAAAATCACTAACTGCCAAGGATGGCATAGTGTATGAAAAGAAGCCTGTTGAACTATTGTATGCAATGTCTCCACCGCTACTAAACAATCCTCTGATTGTAGCATCTGTTCTAGGTGATGGGTCAGTGTAACTAATTACACCAGTACTACTATTATAACTTAAATCACCAGTTGCACTAAGCAATCCTCTGATTGTAGCATCTGTTCTAGGTGATGGATCAGTGTATGACATAACACCAGTACTACTATTATAACTTAAATCACCAGTTGCACTTATTGCTGCTCTTGCTCTTGCATCTGTATAATATAAATTTGTACCTTCTGATAAGTCTGATGTTGACTTCGAACTTAAATCTAGCGAGCCACCAACTACACCGGAGACCGATGAGTCAACGTATGCTTTAACTGATTGTTGTGAAGGTAATCTAGTAGCACTATCAGTTACCATGTTATCTTCGTCAATTAATGCATTTGTTATTCTTGCATCTGCTCTTGCATCTGTATAATATAAATTTGTTCCTTCAGTTACAAGACTTGTATTTGCATCAAGATTAAGTGTAACTGCACCTGATGCACCACCACCACTTAAACCAGTGCCTGCTGTTACTGCTGTGATATCTGCTGCGTTAGTATTTGTAATTGATATTGCTTTACCTGAGTTACTAATTGCAATACCTGCACCTGCAGTAAATGTTACTAAGTCACTGCTACCAACAACTACATTTCCTGTAGTAGGTGTTACAAATTTCCAAGCATTATAATTATCTGCTGTAGATGCAAAGGCACCTGTGCTGTTGTTGTAACTAAATGTACTGCCGGTTCCACTGAACAAGCCTCTTATTGTAGAGTCACTTCTATCTGAGTCTGTAAAACTAATAACACCAGTTGCATTATCGTAACTTATATCTCCGGCGCCACTGAATGCTCCACGTATTGCACTAATGTCTGCGTCTACTGTGATAACATTTGCTGAGTCTACTAATGTAGTATATGTGCCGTCTGCTAAACTTTTAATACCTGCGTATGTTGTCGCACCGTCAACTCTATCACCTGCATAAATGTCTATGCCTGTTGCACCGACATCTTCTAATGCACCAACATCAACTGCTGGAGTAATTTCTCTTCTGCTGCCACCTACATAAATGTATGCTTTGTTATCACTAGTGTCGTGATATATTGCACCGGCTGTTGTAGATGCACTGCTTGGAGTAACTAAGTTTCCAATAAATGTTTTTGTGCCACCTATACTTTGATCACCTGTTGTTCTAATAACTGTGCCATCTACATCAATTGTACCAGTAGTGTAATCAATTCCAGCGCCTCCAGTTAGTTCTGCATCAACTCTTGCGCCTACTGCACTATTGAAATCTGTAATTTGTGAACTTGGTATTGCTATGGTTGTATCTGCTGCTGTTGTTAACTGTCCTTGTGCATTTACAGTGAATGTAGGTATTACTGTTGCACTACCATAACTTGCTGCTGTAACGGCTGTGTTAGTAATACTAAATGTTCTATCTGCTGTTAAATTACCACCACCACTTAAACCTGTGCCAGTGTTAATATTTCTATTTTGTAAATTTGTAATATTGGTTGTGTTGTTTGTTACAACTGCACCAATGTTAGCGTCATCGTTTAATGCAGCAGCAATCTCGCCTAACGTGTCTAATGCTGGATCTGCTCCGTTTAATAATGCTGATAACTCTGTTTGGACATAGGCTGTTGTAGCAACTTTAGTACTACTTTCATTTGCCGCCTGTGTTGTTGCTATTATGTCACCAGTAAATGTTTTAGCACCTGCAATACTTTGTGTGCCAGTTATTCTGACTATGTCTGATGCCGCACTTACTCTTGCATCTGCTCTTGCATCTGTAAAGTATAAATTTGTGCCTTCTGCTGTTTCAGTTGTTGTTTGTGCATCTACATAGGCTTTTACTGATTGCTGTGAAGGTACTTGAGTAGCACTATCAGTTACCATGTTGTCTTCGTCAATTAATGCATTTGTTATTCTAGCATCTGCTCTTGCATCTGTAAAGTATAAATTTGTACCTTCTGTTACACCCGATGTACTGCCTTGTGTAAATGTTAATACACCTGTTACGTTATTATATGCTAATTCTGGTGAGGATTCACTGATACTGTTTCTTGCTCTAGCATCTGTATAGTATAAGTTAGTTGAACCTTCGCTTAATGCATCAGTGTCAGACGCTGTAATTCTTGCATCTGCTCTTGCATCTGTATAGTATAAGTTAGTTCCTTCACTTAAATCACTTGTTGACTTAGCAGTAAATCCTGCATCTACTCTAGCATCTGCTCTAGCAGTAGTAAAGTATAAATTTGTAACTTCTGATAGGCCAGCAGTAGTATGATTAGATATGCTACTCACTGTACCAGTTACTGAACCTGTAAATACAGCATTAGTTCCGTCTGTTCCGCTTTCTAATACTTTAGTTTCGTTGTCTGCAAACACATCACCAATGATGTTCATGGTGTTGTTACCAGCCGGTAACGTTAACTGCTTGTCTAATACAATATTTGTTCCATCAAACGAAATAGTACTTAGTACATTATTTTTGTTGAGGATTAGTTTTGGAGTAACATCATCACCGTCAGCATTAATAACAAGTTCATCGGATTCTAGTCTATTAACTAACTGTGTTGTTTCTACTTGAGTAACATTACCCGTGACTATGAGACTACCTTGAACCAGTAATTCTTCGTCTGCTGCTATGACCGTGCGTTTTGACATTTTAAATTATCCCTCGTAAACTATATAATAACTATTTATCAAGAAAGATAAAATATGTTATTACGGAATAGCGGCCAAAAAAATACCCCTTAGCATTGCTTTGGGGTATATTTTGCTAAGTTGGGTTACTTAGAATGATTTACTCACTGCAAAGACAAACATGTCCTCGTCTGGTAGTAAACTGCTGTCATCAGCAGTGAAGTCAATGTATGCTACTGAACCTTCTAAACCACCTAGTGGTATATCGAAAGATCTGGTAAACATTAGACTGTCTCCAACATTATCTTGCATGCCATATGCTAAATCAACAATATCAAAACCAGTATAACTTAGTTTTGTATAATCGTTGTAGGTGTCATTACCCATTACATGCGTAAAACCGAAGTCTTTTACATTAACAGAAACATACTGCTCAGATCCATTTAAACTTGAATCTCCTGCGTATGTGTAATCACCGTAGCCTACACTTACAGATACAGCGTCACTTAACGTTTTGCTGTATGAAATATAAGAGTAGATTTCTTCACTAGCATCATTGCCTATAAAGTCTACTTGGCCTACCCAAACACCTGCGTTAATACCGTTCTCTAAATCTAAATCAATAGATCCGAAACCAGAACTTGCGCCTTGAGTTTGAGATAATCCACGGAATACATAGTCACTTGCGTAACCTACATCACCGCTCCATTTTGCCGCATTGGCATTGAATGCAATCATAGACAATAGTATAATTACTAATGCTTTGAATCCATTCTCTATATTGAATAAAGTTTTCATTTATTCCTCCTTTTACTGCTGTGGCTTCTAAATAGAGACAGAATTGTCCTACCTTTTGTCCACGGCATTGCTATATTATACACAAAAAGTGCAATGATGTCAAGTGTTTATGTGCAGAAAGAATATCCAAAAAAAAGCACTCCGAAGAGTGCTTTTCCTATTCTTGTAAGTTTTAAGGCTTACTGGAATGCTATGTTGGACAATGTAATTGCGTCAACGTAGTCTGCTGCGTTACCCAAAGATGAAGCAGTGTTTGTTAGTTCTTTATAACCATAACGTGTCATAAAGCTAACTACTGGTTCAAAAGTAGTAGGATCCATTACAGGTCCTGTACTCATTAATGGGATGTAAGGACAGTAGAATGCTGGAGCATCTGACTCGCTTGAACCTTTGTAACCAACAAGAACTTTCGTTCCGTCTGCTGCATAGTTGTCTACGAATACTTTGATTGTTCCGTTCAATGTTCCAACAAACTTAGTGTTTGTAGGAGCGTCGAAAGAACCTTCAGTTGTTCTTGCGAACGTTGAAGTTGATGCACTTTGCAAGATTGTCAATGCTTCTGGAGATACTACGATGTAGTTACCAGCGCCACGTCTTGTTCTTGCTGCGATTCTGTTTGCTGCTCTATTAATTTCAATAGCTAAAGCTGCGTGTCTGTCACCGACATATACTGATTGTCCACTTAGAGCACTAAAGTCTAAAGTAGTACCAGCACCTGCTAGTGATCGTAATGAACCGATAATTTCTTGGTCGATTTCAACTACGATTTCTTGTGCTAATGCTTGCATAATTTCTGCTTCGACATCAACACCATGCATGCTTTCTGCATCTTGAGCTGCCTCAAAAGTCCAACGAGCACTTAGACGTCTAGTCTTAGCTTCCACTGTTTCTTTTAAGATTTGGATGCTCATCTTCTTACCTGGAGTTCCTTCAGCTGCTGCTGTAGCATCTGGAGAACCTGCGTAAGATGAAGCAAGTTTGAAAGGACTTAAAGCCTCGTCACCTGCTGTAGCACCGCCACCAGTTTCCGCATAACGGACTCTTAGTGTATGTATTTGGCCAACTGGACCAGTCATAGGCTGTACGCCGACTAGCTCATTAGCTATTACTGAAGGCATAACCCTTCTGATTAAAGGTAACATTACCTTGTTTAATGTTGCGACTGAACCTGCACCCGTTGCACCTGTGGTTGCGGCCTCTGATAAATAGCGTTTAGTATTTTCGAGGACCACATCCAATGAAGATTTTCTGTTTCCAGAAACACCTTCAAGCAATGCTTCTTTGGTTGCGGACCAGTTGCTTTCAAATAAATTTGCCATTATTAATTACTCCTGTTATTTTGAAAGTCCGGCTAGTTTTTTAATGTAATCGAGTTCGACTACATTATCTTTTTCGTCATCAGATGCTGTTTGCACAGTTTCTTTATTACCAGTATGTTCTTTGATTACTGATTCAGACAATGTTTTCTTCACTCTAGGTGATTCGCCATCTAAAACGCTAGGCAAGTACTTATTAAAAGCACCTTCTAGTTTTTCAGTGGTAACACTTTCAAGTAAATCTGACATGATTTCTTTCTTCTCTTTGCCAAGTGGCGCCATCAGTTCGTTAAGTGTCTCTTTACGAGTGTAACGATCTTCTGCTATTCTTAACTTGCTTTCAACTAATTTAGATGCGTCTTGCGATGCTTCCACTGTTGCTGTTGCTTCGTTAATTGTAGTTTCCATCTCAGCGAGTGTTCTCTGTAGCGTCTTAATTTCTTTGCTTTCGTTTAAGTACGATGTATTGTACTCGTTAGCGAAACTTTCAAAAATTCGACGTCCAAAGTCATTCTCACGGCTCTTAGTGATGTCATCTCGGAAAGATTTGACTTCTTCGGTGATAACTGTATTGATTTTATTCTCAATTAAGTTAGCAGCCTTAGAAATAAAGCTCTTCTTAGCTTCCGCTAATTGTGCTTTGCCTTCTCTTACCATTTTAACTTTTTGCTCTACTAATGATTTCTTATCTTCGTGGAATTCAGCAATTTCAGATGCTAAAGATTCTGTGATAAACTCATCAAGTTTAGTAACGTGTTCTGCTACTCTTGATTTGTCTGCACGGAGTTCTTTAACTTCTTTTGCTAAACTTTCAGTTACGAAAGAATTCAATAGTTTTGCGTGTTCACTAATGGCTTTGTGATATTTGACTCTGTCTTCAGCTAGAGCCCCTTTTTCTTCTGCAATTTCTGCAACTTCTGCTGTTACTTTATCTGTGATAAAGTTGTCAACAGCTTCTACGATTTGACTCTTGTCATGCTCGTATCGCTGTGCAAACTCTTCACGGAGTTCAGCTGTCATTGCTTCTTTTGCCTCAGAGACTTTTGCTTCCCATGCTTCTTGTAAGGATTCCTTAACTTCAGAAGTTAAGTCTGTTCCTTCAATTAGGTCTTTAAATGTCACTGCCATAGTAGTCTCCTACTTCTCTGTTATATTTTTAATTCTCTGATAAGTTTGTGAATCTCATTTATCAGATGTTTTTCTGCACTTATGTCGTGTGTAACTTGTCCGGCTAATTCGTGCAACATTGCACCGCCTTTCATATTAAACAAACTCTCATAGATAGTCTTGGGATACGCATCTGGTGCACTAGGCTGGGCCACAATGTCGACTGTTATAATATCAAAGTCAGATACTTTACCTGACTCATTTACATTACCACTGCCTCTACTGCTCACGCCTAGCTTTGCCCCTGCTTTTAACAATGCTTTCGCAATGTTACCCATGGGCGTATCTATGATTTTTAATTTGCCAAGTCCGTCTGAGCCATCAACATTCATCTCAGTGATGATGTGACTTACACGATCTAAGTTAATTTGTAACTCTTCTGGGTGATCTAACTCTCCCATTACAGTTTCGCCTTCGCCTAAACGTGTACGAACACTTTCAACAGCTTTAGCTATTTCATCTTTTGGGTATACTCGTCCATTTTGATTTTTTACATCGCCTTGAATGAATAATCCTTGCATGAAAAGGTCTTTACCGTCTTTTGATTCCATAATCTGCATATTAGCAGTACTAGGATTCAAATATTCGTATAACTTTCTGGATTGCATCTTAATCTAATCTCCTACTTATGCCTTTTTAGGCTCAACTTTAATGTTGTCTGTAGGTGTATGGTCTTTAGCACTTTCGCCTTTGACACCTTCGCTACCGTCTTTAGCTTTAACTGGAGTTCCAGCGCCTGCTACTTTAGTACCTTTTGGTGCTTTAGTTAAAGGTGATTCTGTTGAATCTGCTTCGCCTGCTTTAGGTGCAGCAACGTTGTCAGATAACTTAGTTGCTTCTTCAACAACTTCGTCTTCGTCTTCGTCTGTAGCTTCATCTAGATCGTATTCAACACTTTCTAAATCAAGTTCTTCACCGTCCATTTCAAGGTCTGCTTCTTCTTCGTCACCTAACTCAGCTTTTGGTTCATCACCATCTGCCATTAGTGCATCAAATTCTGCTTTTAATGATTCTAATTCGTCAGCGATATCGTCAACTTTGTCTTCTAGGTCTTCTTCACCTTCTGACTCGTCTTCTGATTCTTCTTCTGCGTCTGCAAAAGGATTTTCGCTGTCGTCGTCCTCTTCGCCAATTTCATCAGCGTTGATTTCGTCTTCGTCTGATGTGATGTCGTCTACAAAGTCGTTACTTTGGTCGATAACTTCACTCACTTCTTCTTCCTCTACCTCATCATCGAGTAGGCTTTCGTATTGCTCACGGGCTTTGTCTACGACATACTCGTGTAACAATTCTTCTGCTTTCTCGTTTTCTTCAGCAAGGAGAAGTTCTAATATTGATTCTAACTTCTTAGACATTGTGGCCTCCTTAAATATTATTAATACAACCTTACGCCTGTAAGAATTGCATGATTACCATTTACTTATAGCAATCTATTAAATATGTGTTATAATGGTGTTTTTTTGGTACCAAAACAGTCATACTCACTGTTTTGATCAAATGTGGGTGTAATTACAGTGCCTGCTCGTCGCCACCGGCTTTATACATAACTTTTACAAATTTTGTATGTTCTATCTCTTCTGCTCGACTAATTTCTCTAACTTTTCTTAACTTGTTTAATTCTTTAAGTGTTAATTTAGCCTTTCTAGTATCTTCCTCAGAACGCATTGCTTCTTGATCTCTTCCGGGTTCGTAAAATTCATTTATTTTCATTATACTAAACCCTCGCCTTCTGCTGGTGGTACTGTATTATCTACAGTAGTATTTATGTCTTCTCCGCCTAAAGTAGGGTCATCTAGGGCAGAAAGGTCTGGTTCTGCATCTAAATCAACCATTTCGTTTGGTTCCGGCCTAATACCTATGTTTTTAAGTGCAGCTGCTTTCTCATTATCTTGATACTTCTGATAATCATTCTCTTCACGCCACAGCTCTTCGTTTTGCTTCATTTCGTTGTCGCTTAAACCCATATACTTTTGTAATGCAAAACGCTTACTCATGAATGGTAAGTTACCAACCTGATTAAACATTTGAGCACGTTCTGTATTAAGTTGTAGTTCTCTGTAACTACTAAAGTTCATAGGCTTGTTAAACAGCATTCTAAAGCCACTGTTATCTATATCAATACCTTTGTACTTTAAGAACAGTTTAAATTCTCTGTCTAAGTCTTCTTGCACTTGCTTTTGTAGTCTTTCAACATACTTTGCAAATCTATATTCTTGAATATATGCAACACCTACTTTACCATCGTTGTAAGTAGCACTACCATCGTCTGGTCCTGTTGGCAAGTAACTAGCAGGAATACGCAAACCACGTAATAGTTTGTTATTAAAGTATCTAAGGTCGTCTATTTGTCCTAAGTTCTCACCACCTGGTAGTGTATCAACTTTAGAACCACGTCCGTCTGCTGTTTGTGCAAAGAAGTAATCTTCTAACATGCTCATTGGATTGTATGCACTGTCTGTTACACTGCTACCATCACCCTTGCTGTTAGGTACACGTTTTTGCTGTACTTCGTATTTTACACGTTCTAAGTACTGCTGTGCTTTGTGGGCTGGCATATTACCTACGTCAATAAAGAACACACGTCTTTCAGGTGCTCTGTGTACACGATAAATGATAATACTGTCTTCTAGCAATTCTTTTTGCTTGAACACTTTGAAAATTGGTTCTAGTATGCTTACGCCAAAGGGCCACGAATGATCCATGCCTTCGGTTAAACTTATGTGAACAACATGTTTAGCATCAACTGGTACGCCTTCGCCGGCTCCGTCAATTGATCCTGTTAGGTAATTGTTGCTTACTGTGTTAGTAGGACTCATTATGCCTGTTAAGCCTTGTCCACTACCATACGGCCTTGCATGTAGTCCGCTTGCGTTTGTGCCTACTTGTTCTGCAAAGTTTGCTTCTAGGTTTTTAATAAAGTATTGCTCTATCTTTTTGCCTTCACTTTCGTTAACGACAACCTTTTCGATGTTTGCAGGATCAACCCAGTACAATTCATATGTTTCTGGATCTCTGATAAAGAACTGATCGCCATACTTACAAGTACTACGGAACATTCTAAATGCACGTTTGTGTAACTTGTTAAGTCTAACCCAGCTATGTAATGTTTTATCTATGATTTTTGCTTCTGTGTCACTTGGTGGTGACAAGAAGTCAATAGTAAACGGTAAACCCGAGTACTCGTTTTCTTGTGTGCCGAATTCTGCAATAGTATCTAGTGCGGCATTTACTTCTAGATCCGAATCCATTTGATCGTACTGTACATAACGCATAAGTCTGTTAGGACTTCCTGCATATACTTCTGGTAACCAACTATTAAATCTACTTGTTGCGGCTGCGCCGAACGAGCCGTCATTTTTATCCGCACCTGACTGAATGTTTAAAGGTAAACCCGAATTGTCAAAGGGTGTAAAATGTTTGCGCCAACTCATATTATATAATAGTCCTGTTATTGATAATACTATTTATCAACTATTTTAAAGTATAAAATTTAATATTGGCTAATGCTAGAATTCGTCGCTTAGATCACTAGTAATTCTGTTGCCTGATTTGAGTAGTTTGTTAGTTTGTTCTTGGTTCTTAACCATCCTTTCGAACAATTCCTTGTTTGATTCCGGTTTATTAGTAGATTCGCCTGCTTCGCCGAGTGTAGTTGCATCTGTTGCAGCTGCTGTTTTAGGCATTGTTACATTTGCTTGTGCTGGCTGAGTAGTCTTTGCTGCTACTGGGTTTACTAATTTTCCGCCTACGAATGTACCTTTAGTTTGACCTTCTGGCAGTTGATCTCGCTTTGCCTCCATAGCGGCTCGTCTTCTGGCATCTCTGCCAGCTATGGACCTGTCTACTTTTGGCTTAGCCGTTGCTGCCTCTTTGTCTACTTTAGTTGCGTCAGCTACATCCATTTGTGCAAATTGAACATCAGAGTCTAATGACATTTGATCAGTTGAGTTTATACCATCCATAATGCCTTTAGCCTGCGCCGCTGTTGCTTTAGCTAGAGCTTCTTGTGCTTTTTCTAACGGCATTGATGCATCTGCAGAATAATCATTTAGTAATGTAGTTGAACCATCTGCCATCGCTTTATCATATATTCCTTCTTCAGGTGATTTAGAGTTCTCAACTAGTGGTTCTTCTTGTTCTTGTTGTACAGGACCAAATGACTTCATAGCAGCCATTTTCATTAAACTAACTAAACTAATCTCAGCCATTGATGCATTTAATGTGTCGATGCCTTCTGCCATTTTAGAAAACTCACCTGAGATAGCTGCACCATCTAGTTGTGCCATTGCGTCATTAAATGTTCCTACAGTGGTACCAAACGAATTCATGTTTGATGTCATCTCATTAATTGCTGGTGCTGCCGCTCCTATTTTAGCAAGTTTATCAAATGGTGATTCAGAGCCAAACAAACTGCCCAGTCCGTCTAGTATGCCGCTTACTAACCCACCTGCACTAAATGCTGCCATACCGGCTGCTAGTGATACTAGTGCTGGACCTAACAATAATACATTTTTAGGATCTACTTCATTGAGCAATTTAAAACTGCCCATTAGGTCAACCATTGCTGGTGCTGCTAAACTCACAGCAAAAGCAAACGGAACAAGTGCTAAGCCTAATGCACCAATTGCTACTGCACCTGTGATCAATAATGGAGATATCGGAGCTAGTAATGCGGCTGCAATACCTAATGCACCTAATGCTAACATACCCATGCCAACGCCTGCCCAATTAATATCTGCAAACTGCTGGAATGCTTTACCTGCAATAAACATTGCACCACCTAGTGCCGCTAGTACTACTGTGCCTAGTAATGCTTTAGGATTACCTAATGCTGATAGTCCTTTACCTAAACCTGTTAATGCTCCGCGGACCATATCACCTAAGCCTTTGCCTAGTGATGCTCCTGCTTTACCCACTGACTTAGCAAGATTAGTAATTACACTACCTATACCTTTTGATAGGTTGTTTAGCATAGAGCTGATGCCTTTGCTGATGTCTTTCATGCCGCCGGCTAATGATTTTGTAAAACTTTTAGATTTTGTTTTAGCGGCATCCATTGCTTTGCCGCCAACATCCATTTCTTTTGCTTTGCCTGCAATCTTATCTTTTGCACTACCAAATACTTTATCTAGTTTGCCACCTGTTGCTTTGTTTAATTTGCCAGCCAGACCGCCCATCATGTTCTTGGCGCCTGACATCATAGACTTACCCATGTTAGCAAACATTGCTGGCATTGATTTACCAAACAAACCTAGCACACCGCTTACTGCTTTAAATCCAAGTACTACTAATCCTGTAAGACCTGCTAGTTTACCAAGTGTTGCTAGGAAGCCTTTGGTTTCGCCCTCAACATCAGTAAATATACTTTTTACTGCATCAATAGGCGAGAAGAGTGCATTGAAGGCATTAGTTGCTATAGTAATAGCACCGGACACTACTTTCATAACTACACCTAGTACGCTGCCAACTGTCTTCATAACATTTATGAAACTTTTAATACCTTCCCAAATACCTGGTAACGCTTCTATAGCCATGCCTACATATTTTGCAAACGTTTCTAGCATGCCGGGCAATTTTTTACCTAACTGTTTGCCTAAACTAATTCCAGCGCCGGACATTTCGTCAAATACACCGCCAGCTAGTCCAAACCCTTCCATGGCTTTACCGATAGAGTCCATAACGATCTTTTTCATTTTTTCGAAAGTATCGCTTAAACCTTTGCCGCCATCGGTGATATTGCCAAATCCTTGCAAGAAGCCAGTTTTTATACCTTCAAACGAACCAGTGATCTGCTTCATTATTTTAGATAATGTGTTCGTTCCTTTTTGCACACCTTCCATAGATAAGTCTGGACCTAGGTCTTTTAACTTTTTAGCAGATGCTTCAAACTGTGTAATAGCCTTTGCCATACTAGCAGCCTGTGCATTGCCAGCTCTGTCTAGCAAGAATATTCTATCTTTTTCTGCTTTACTGAGATTACCTAATTGAGACGTCATGTCTAACGCCATTTGCTCAGCGTCTTCTTGACTTAGTGTACCATTCTTGATTGCATCAATATAATTATTCATTGGGCCTTGCAAACTAGGCAATGCAGTAACATACCCTACCATCGAATCACTGAAGCCCATTTGGCCACTTGCAGCAGCCTCTGTCATTGCAGCAGCAATGTCGCCACCTGCTTCGCCACCCATAGCTCTCATTGTACCGGCAAAGTCTGTTATACCTGATATAACTTTACCTCTTAATTCTTTATCAAATCGTAATAAACTAGAAGTAAGCACTGGTGTTTGTTGTATTAAACTGTCTGTGAATGCAACAATGTTATCAACACTCTCACCAAGCACACTTGCATATTTTTGTTGTGTCTTAATAGTTCTAGTAATCTGTGCATTCATTCTGGCTTGGTTCATGCCGTCAGCGACACCCATTGCCTGTCTTTTTGCTAACTCGGCACCCATACGCTCAACACTGTCGTCTAAGCTCATGCCTAAATCTACACCGCTGTTTGTTGCGTCCATGAATGATTGTGTAAAGTCTGTAAACGTTTTCTTGCTCATTGTTTGAACAACACCGCTCAAGTTCTTTAATGTGCTTGCAGCATCAATACCCATGCTACTCAATGACATCATAGCACTTGTAGCACTCATGCCACCTTGGCCTACACCGTCAGTGAATCCTACACCAACTTTTGTCATCTCGTTTAGTTCATTGCCGAGGCCTACAAAACTGTCTACTAATATTCCACCGTAAACTGCTATTGCTGTTGCTGCACCTTTGATTAATCCAGCTGTTATGCCGTAAATGCCTGCAAAGACTTTTTCACCCGTTGCTGCACCTTTGTTAAATCCGTCTAACGAAGCTGCGGCTGCATCTGCAGCTTTACCAACTTTACCAGGAGTGTCGCCTCCTGTGTTGCCTGCAATTGATGGTAACTTTCCTGGACCTGATTTCTTATTAGACTTTTCAATTTCATCGCCTAAGTCTTTTGTTTCATTTAGTAATTTTTCTTGAAATTTCTTTGTTGATTTATTAAAGGCGTCTGCATCTTTAGCATTTTCTTTTGCGTGTTCGACTAGTTTCTCAAAGTTTTTATCGCCATTGAGCATTTTTAGCTGAGCCAGCATCATTTGTGCTGTGCTTTCTAGTGCAAAGTCAGCAATTATCGCTTCTTCGTTGTTCGGCAGTTGTACCCTTGACATTCAGTATCCTCTCTTACTGCATGTATTTATCTGAATTATAAACTCGAGTTTTAATTAAGGAGTTTTGCAATATACGGAATGAAGAACTCTAGTGACTCAGATTCATACGAATCGTCAAAACTTTGACTATCATACAGTCTGCAGAACCGCTCAGTGTGTTCGTAGTGGGGACTATCTTTGAACTGATCACGTATATCACGTGATTTGCCTATCTGGTGATAGTAGTAGTATCCTTGGAAATCAGTGTGATGCACTAATAAAAAATAGTTTTCTTCGCTGATATATTGTTTTAACATAGCACCTATAACTTCGCCATGGTTATCAGGGCTAAGTGTATCGCCTATATCGTGTAATAATGCAACTGCAATATATTCGTCGTCTTCGCCGGCCCGATATGCTCTTGTTGCTGTTTGTAAGCAATGTTCGTATCTACAAACAGGAAAGCCGCCAAAATCGCCTTCTAATAACTTTAATTGTTCTACGAATTTATTAACAAGTTTCTTTTTGTCCTTTTTATAGACCTTAGCAATTAACTGCCAGTCTCTGGCTGTACTTTCTTCAAAGTTTTTAAAGTTTGTTAATTTCAATCTACTAGCCCGTTATTTTTTAAATAATCATATAACATATCATATGATAACGTATCTTTGCCTTCTACAAACTGTATAGAAAATAGTGTACGTTGCTCAGAGAAGTTTGTAATAGTGTGAGGTTTTTGTGTATTAAACAAATACATCTCACCGGGCTTGTAGTCTAATTCTATAAATTGTGTATCATCTACAAATAAACAATGACTATCAGTACCTGCTATTAGCATGTTTATTGCTACGCCTCTTCTCCAATCAGTGTGTAACCTATAATAAAAGTTTGGACAAAAATTGTTTATTGCAATATTATTGATAGGGAATTTTTTGTGTAACTTTTTTAAAAAATTGTTACTAGCAAGAGTATAATTTAATTCAGGATGCCACATATCAAATGTTCTGAACGATTTATCAAACTCCTTATCGGGCGTATCTGCTACATCTACTATTGTTTCTGAATCTGTTCTGTATGTATGGATCAAGTCAGGAAATTGTGTCATCCATTTATTACAACTATCCATAAGATTAGTAGCATCTACTTTTATTTTAGCAAAGTAATCTTCTTGTTTCATACTGATATTTACCGGATATTTATAACCCTACTTAATAATACCGATAAATATGTAGTTAAAGAAGTAATAGTACATAATGTGCTAGTACAAATTTAGGATATAAGAACATGACAAACAAACACAATCCATTAAGTTCGCATTTTAGAGCTCCAAAGATGTTTGCACCTATTCCCAGTGCTGGTAAGTTTTATCAATCAGACACAGTAGAGATGCCAGATACACTCGAGCTTCCTGTTTTTGCTATGACAGCAAAAGACGAAATGATTATGAAAAACCCTGATGCGTTATTAAACGGCGAAGCTGTAGCACAGGTCATTCATAGTTGCGTACCTAATATAAAAAATGCCAGAGCAATGTTAAGCAGTGATATCGATGTATTACTAGTTGCAATACAAGGTGCTACTTACGGTGACGAAGTTGAAGTAAGTGCTCCGTGTCCAAAATGCAAGGAAGACCAAAAAGGTGTTGCTAGTGTTGAAGACGCAATTAGCACCATGGGCGTACTAGAAGAAACATACACTGTAGAACACGAAGGATTAGAAATTGCAGTTCGTCCGTTCACTTATGCTAGTACAATTAGAGCAGGTATTACTAATTTCCAAAGCACTAGAAGTTTACAAGCATTAGCTGAAGTAGCAGACGAAATGGAAAGACTAAGTCTGTTTAATAATAACTTTAAACAAATTGCAGAACTAAACTTTAGTTTAATCGTAGACAGTATTTCTAGTATTAGTTATATTGACGAAGACGGTGAAAAGCAAGCAGTTACTGACAGAAAGCACATCACAGAGTTCCTGGATAATGCAGAAGGTGCAGTAGGTAAAAAAATTGAAGAGCAGATCACTAAGTTGAATAATGTAGGTATCAATCATGAGATGAAACTACAGTGTGAGAAATGCACAGATGATGACGGTGAACCAGTAGTGTTCGAAAGCCGCGTTAACTTTGATCCTGTAAATTTTTTCACAGCTTCCTAGCAACTTCCGAATCCTCGGACATAGTGGCGTACCTAGGTAAGCTCAAAGACGATCAAACTGCCCTAAACAAAAATATTGCTGAATTAGTAATATACAGCGAAGGTGCAGTTTCATGGTCAGAAGCATGGCATATTCCTCCTATGGACAGAGACCTGTTAATTAAAACACTCAATAAGTATAATCAAGCCAAGTCAGGCGACGCAGGCAACAACGAACTACTATAGATTTGTAAATGCTTCGTCAAAGCATTTAAATGCTTCGTGTCCTTCGAAATACATCTGTATCATTACATACATTGCTGTATTAATAAAGACAAGAATTCCAAACATTATGCACCCTTGCATAATCATTTTCTAAAAAGTGTTTCTGCTCTACAAACGTCCGCACTCCTACAGTTTCTAATATTTTGCTCCCATACTACTTGTTCAGGCATCCAATCGAACTTATGTGGTCCATTGTAGCCTGCAGTTGACGGCTCAGTTATAACAATAATACTAATTACTAGCAATATTAATATTTGCATCTCTTTCCTCTTTTAGTTTGTTGTATCCTTCATCATCTAGATGTGTAATAGCTAACCAAGCATGTGTCATTTCATCGCCTGTTCTACTGCCTCCCATTACCCACATATCAGCATCTGGATTATTTGGATTGTTTTCTGTATTATCATACCATTGCTTTAGCACAATAACTGCGCCAGCTGGTATAAGCGGTGCTACGTCTGGATTGTACAAATGACTGTGATGCCATGTTGCACTCCAGTTTGATAC
>Ga0209816_1000028_pt1 | contig 116622 bp, 124 predicted proteins | sample CoawatmetaG01DNA_FD_187509 | JGI IMG/M metagenome (GOLD analysis project Ga0209816, IMG submission 187509) | Marine microbial communities from the West Antarctic Peninsula - Coastal water metaG017-DNA (SPAdes) (version 2) | ecosystem: Environmental > Aquatic > Marine > Coastal ...
GCGCGGGAGCGGCGTTGCCCTCATATTGCGGGGGCCAGCTCTACACCCTCGACGCCATAAGGGCCGCAGCTTAGGTCTATTACTAGCTCGCCAAACGCGGGCCGGGGGCAATCGGGGACATATGGCAGCGCAGATCGACAGTCTTTCTACTGGCACCGACCATGACGGCCTGGTGCGCCGCTTAATTGCCCGCTGGCGTGACGATCAGGGCGCGACCTATCGGAGCTGGTTTCTTTGGGACGAGCGGTTGAAGAACTTCCGATCAATCCGGCGCGGCATCACCCAGGTTGTCGGCGAGATCGAGCGCGGCACGTTCGGCGTCGCCTACCGCGGATCGTCGCTCGAAACCGTCGTCCATTCCGTCGCCGAGCAGCGGCAAATCTTCAAGGGCGCGGACCATGCGTTCCTCTGGAAGCCGAAGCTCCGCATCCCCGACATTTACGAGAGCCCCGACAATCAGCGCGCGTTCGGCCGCTTGCTCGACGCCTGTTCCTGTTGCGACACGGCCGAGGAGATCATCAGCCATATCCACGCGATCGACCGTTTGAAGATCAAGGGGCTGGGTCCGGCGGTCGCCAACCTCCTCTACTTCCTTCACCCGACGCTGGTGCCGCCCTTCAACACCGCAATCGTTAAGGGCTACAACGCGCTGACGGGGGCGAATGTGAAGCTCGGGAGCTGGGAGCATTTTCTGGCGATGCGGACCGGCATCCTCGATCTCAACGACCGCTTCCGCGAGCTGCTATCGAATGATTTAGGCGCGATCGGCGGTCTGTTGTTCGACATCGGCTCCGATCGCTATCCGGCTCCGCCCCTCGACGTGAGCGGCGCGACGCTGGCGAGCTGGGGGCAGCGGCTTGAGGCGGCGCGCGAGGAAGCGCGCACGCTCAGCAAGGCCGCTCAGCGCGAGGGCGAGAACGAGCGCACCCATACCGAAATCCAGGCATGGCTTCGCGATCTAGGGTTGGCGCTCGGCTATGACGTATGGATCGCCGCGAACGACCGCAGCCGCGCCTTCGACGGATCACCCTTGGGCGCAGGATGCCTTGAGCGCCTGCCCGACACGATCGCGACGTCGAAGGGCGCTGACTCGATCCGGCTGATCGACGTGCTGTGGCTTGAGAAGGCCGGCGATCATGTCGCCGCGGCGTTCGAGGTGGAGCATTCGACCTCGATCTATTCGGGCATCGTCAGGATGCTCGACCTGGCCTTGAGCGGTGGCGACCTTCACGCGACCGCGGGGCTGTTCCTTGTCGCGCCCGACGCGCGCGAGACGGACGTTCGCGCGCAGTTGCAGCGGCCCGCGTTCAGCCGCGTAGCCGACCTCGACATATCCTACCTGCCCTATGGCGAGCTGGAGAAGAACCGGGAGGCCATCGCGCGGTTCGGATCGGGACTGAAAGCGATCAAGGCCGTTTCCAGCAAGCTCGCCTAGCCCGCTCCGCGCAAGGGATGATCCGGAGAGCCGCGTATCCTCTAGCATGTAGAGGAGTGCTGCCGTGACGATGCCATCCCCGGCCCCCTGGCTCGACGCCGTGCTGATCGGGTGGTTCGTGCTGACCGCCCTTTCGGTCGCTTACGTCGCGTGGGATGCCTTCACCCGCAACCCCGAGCTGCGCGTGATGAAATGGGGGTGGCTGTTGGTCACGCTCTATGGTGGCCCGATCATGGCCGCGGCCTATGTCCTGTCCTGCCAGGAGCCGGCGAACGAGCGGCACGAGGATTTCGTTCGACCGCTCTGGAAGCAGGCGTTCGGCTCGGCCATCCATTGCATGGCGGGCGATGCAACCGGCGTCATCGCCGCAGCCGCGATCACCACGGCGCTCGGCCTGCCGATGTGGCAGGACGTGATCGCGGAATATGTGTTCGGCTTCGCGTTCGGACTGCTGATTTTCCAGGCGCTTTTCATGCGCGACATGGCGGGCGGTTCCTATTGGGGCGCGCTTCGCATGTCGTTCATCCCCGAATGGCTGTCGATGAATGCCGTCATGGCCGGCATGATCCCGACGATGGTGGTGTTGATGAGCCGCGACATGGCCGCGATGCACGCCAGCTCGCTCCGCTTTTGGGGCGTCATGTCGCTGGCGACACTCGTCGGGTTCGCAGTCGCCTATCCGATCAACCTTTGGCTGGTTGGCGTGCGCTTGAAGCACGGCATGGGCACGGTGCGCGCGCTGGGGCATGGCGGACACGAAGTCGGCGCGGACCGGCAATCGGCCACGCCGATGCCGGACATGGGACACGACGCAATGGCAGGGATGAGCGGCATGGCGGCCGGCGCGCGCGTGACCGGACCTCAGATCGCCGCGATGACAGTGTTGACGCTCATCATGCTTGGCGCGGGCATCATCGTTGCGACGCTGTTCGGTCGGTGGGCCATGTAACTTGCCGCGAACGACGGAGATCGCGGCAAGGGGTGATCGCGCGGCGCGCGTATCTAGGAACAGGCGGGGGCTCATACGGAGATAATGCGATGCACCAGATCGACCCCGGCATGAAGGCGTGCATGGACGCCTGCCACGAATGCCATGTGACCTGTCTTCACATGGCGATGAACCATTGCCTCGAAATGGGCGGCCAGCACGCCGCGCCCGAGCATATGAAGATCATGGCCGACTGCGCGCAAATTTGCGCGGTTGCGATCGACTTCATGGCGCGCAAGTCCGCCCACCATCAGCATATCTGCCGCGAGTGTGCCGAGATCTGCCGGGCTTGCGCAGCGAGCTGCGAGGCCCTGGGCGGCATGGAGGATTGCGTGGCAGCGTGCCGGAAGTGCGCCGATTCCTGCGATCGGATGGCGGCATAGCGGGGCTTGCGCGGGCGGTCGCCCGCCCGCGCAGCTATCTGCATATCAACGGCCCATGCTCGCGATCACAGCGAACAGCTCGGCCGTGAACTTGGTCAGGAGCTCGGTCGCTGCGCTCCCGAAAATCACCAAACATACGCCTAGCGCGATCAGCTTAGGCACGAAGCTCAGCGTCTGTTCGCTAATCGACGTCGCCGCCTGGATGATGCTGATTATCAGCCCGACGATCATCATCGGCACGAGCAGCACCACGCAGATCAGGCCGGCCACGGCCAGCATCCTCCCCGTCTCGTCGAGCAGGATCGACTGATCCATCAGGCGCGGCCCCGTGAACGGCCGGGGACCGCGAGGGCTCCCCGGCCGCGCATCACATCGCCGATGCAGGCGGCGCGAGCGTCCCGAGCCAGGCGATCAGCCCGAGAACCGCGATGACACAGGCGGTTTCGATCGCCAGACTTGTCCGCAGCGCGCCGAGGGCGCCCTTGTGATCGTCCGCTGCGATCGACCGCTCGAATGCCGGCGTGAGCCGGAAGCGGTTGAGCGAGGCGAGCCCTAGCATGGCGACGAACAGCGCCAGCTTTGCGATCAGGAGCTGACCATAGAGCGTCGCAGGAAGCGTGGCGAGGTTGCCGATCCCGACCAGCATCCAGCCGTTGACCAGGCCGGTGACGAGGATCGTGCCGACCACAACCGTCCCGATCGCGCCGAACCCGTGCAGCGCGCGGTGCGTCAGCCCCAGATGCGCCGCGTCTACGCGCGCCGCGGGTCGGGAGACGAGCAGGAGCAGCCCCAGTAGTGCGCCAACCCAAGCGCCCGAGGCGATCAGATGGAGAATGTCGACGATGAGGTGGACCCAGCCCATCACGGCTTCGTCCATCGCGCCGTGTCCGGTCCACGCCAGCGTTGCGAGTGCCACGGCCGAGCAGAGCGCGACGATGCTCAGCCAGATGCCGCGCCCGCCCGCGACCAGCGCTGCCAGCGCCGCGAGGGCCACCATGACCATGCGCAGCTTCCATGCTGCTCCGATCGCAGAGCCGGTGAGCAGCGCGCCGACTGCTTCACGGTCGATCGGCCAGGCCGGCGTTCCGGCCATTGAGGAGGCCATCAGCACGACCCAGGCGCCTGAAAACAACAGGCTCAGGCCAGCGCTGGCGATGAACCAGGGACGCAGCGCGAGCGCGTCGCCGCGCTCGCGCGCCCGCAGCCCATAAAGGCTGAATGCGGCAAGGCCGAACAGCGCAGCCAGCGTCACGTAGAGCGCGAAGCGGACGCCGATAAGCGACCAGTCCCCCATCGCCTCACTTCACCGCGAAGACGTAGGTTCCTGCGACCTTGTGGGTGTCGGTCGAGACGACATTCCACGCGACGCTATACCGACCCGATGGGAGCGGCGATTTCGGGGTGATGACGAGGGTCCGGCCATCGGACGAGAGCGCGGAGGCGCTGGCCATCTTCATGGCTGCCATGCCGGGCATCGCTGCCATCGTGAGATCGGCCTTGGAGAAGGCTGGCATCAGCTTCTCGCTGAAATGAAGTTCGATACGAGCGGGCTTCGCGACCGTCGCATTGGCGGCCGGCGATGCCGACACCAGCTTAGGATGGGCGTTCGCCGTTCCGGCGAACATGACGAGAGCGGCAGCAGCAGTCAGAACGGATAGGCGGCGCATAGGGGGCCTTTCGACAGGAGGGTTCCTGTCCTTCATTACGCGCCCCGATCGACCACCCCTCACGGATGGATTTGAGGGATGGGCGCGTCGCTTGCGTAATCCATGCTAGAGGGGTGGAGTGAACGACATGGACCTCGACGCAGTATTGATGAGGCTGGCGCAAGCACCCGTGCCCGCGAGCCTTGATGGCATGGAAGATCGCGTGCTGGCGCGGGTCGCCGCACGTCCAGCGGCGCGCGCCGGCTTAGGCGTTGGGGCAATGACGATCGCTGCGGCGCTCGTCATGGGCATCTTCGGTGCCGGTGTGCCCGCGAAGGAAGCCAGCGCGGCTTCGCTATCGCCCTTGGGGCCGGTGTCGCCGCTCGCGCCCTCCACGCTGCTCGTCGGCGTGCAATGAGCGGCCGCATCCGCCTTCTGCTTGGCATTGTCGCGTGCTTCATCGCCGCGATCATCGGTGTGTTCGTGGGGCGGGCGCTACTTCCGCCACGTGCCCAGCCCGGCTCGGAGCTGCACGACGTGCTGCATCATAAGCTGGCGCTGGACGCCAACCAGGAAGCGCGACTTGAAGTGCTGGAGCAGCGTTTCGCCGTGCAGCGGCGCGCATTCGAGCTGGAATTGCGGGCGAACAATGCCCGGCTCGCTGAAGCGATCGAGGCCGAGCATGGCAACGGGCCGCGCGTCGCCGCAGCGGTCGACCAGAGCCACGCCGTCATGGGCGAGCTCCAGAAAGCGACGCTGGCGCACATCTTCGCCATGCGCCAGCTCTTGCGGCCCAATCAGACCGGCCAGTTCGATCAGGCCGTGGTGAAGGCGCTCACCGACGACGCACGTTGAGGTTCGGCGCGTGAGCCTCGACTGGACCACGCTTACGGACGGCGAGCTGGCGACCCTCAGCATCGCCGGGCGCGAAGCCGCCTTCGCCGAGATCATGCGCCGCCATCGGCAGTCAATCTTCCGCATGGTGCGCGCGTGCGTCGGCGAGGCCGACGAGGCGCTGGACCTTCTGCAGGAGACCTTCGTCGCGGCGCATCAGGCCCTGCCCCGCTACGACGGCGATCGATCGATGCGCGCGTGGCTATCGACGATCGCGATCAACAAGTGCCGCGATTGGGGGCGCAAGCGCACCGTGCGGCGCTTTCTGGCGTTCGCCGCACCGATCGGCCCGGAAGCCGAAGCCATTGCAGACGACCAGGTGGCGATCGACGACGCGACGGGCGACCGACAGGAACTCGACCGCGTGACGCGCGCCATTGCGGGCTTGCCGACCGCATTGAAGGAATCCTTGGTGCTGCGCACGATCGAGGGGTTGAGCCAGGCTGAAACCGCGGCAGTGTTGTCGATCAGCGAAAAGGCGGTAGAAACCCGCCTCTATCGCGCGCGATCGAAGTTGCTGGAGCGATTGGGCGGGCGCTGAGGGATAGCGCCCTGAGCTGCGTATCAAGGCTAGAGGGACACTCCCGTTCGAGAGCCTTGAGGACCGTATGAGCCGCACTATCGATCGCCGCCAGATGCTTCGCGGCGCCGCCCTTGCTGGCGGTGGCATGGCGCTGACCGCCTATATGCCCGCGTGGGCGCAGCCTGTCTCGGGCGGGATCGTCAAACCGCTGCCGACCGTCTCGGGCACTGACATCGCGCTGACGATCGACAGTTTCAGACTTCCCGTCGACGGCAAGTCGACGCCCGCAATCGGCGTCAACGGCACGGTGCCGGCCCCTCTCATTCGCTTGAAGGAGGGGCAAAAGGTCCGCCTCTCCGTCACCAACAATCTCGACGAGGACAGTTCGATCCACTGGCATGGGCTGCTCGTGCCGTTCGCGATGGACGGCGTGCCCGGCATCAGCTTCCCCGGCATCAAGGCGCGCTCGACCTTCATCTACGAGTTCCCGATCATCCAGTCGGGCACCTACTGGTATCACAGCCATTCCGGCGAGCAGGAGCAGGGCGGACTTTACGGGCCGATCGTGATCGACCCGGCCGGTGCCGATCCGATCGCGTTCGACCGCGAGCATGTGATCGTGCTGTCCGACCACAGCCAGATGACCGGCGAGCAGATTTTCCGGAAGCTGAAGCAGATGGGCGGCGCCTATTTCAACTATCAGCGGCCGACCCTCGCGGGCTTGCTCGCGGGTCGGGAAATGCCGCTCAAGGACCGGATCGAGTGGGGAAAGATGCGAATGGACCCCGCCGACATCGCCGACGTCACCGGCTCGACCTATACCTTCCTGGTCAACGGCTACGGGCCGTATGACAACTGGACGGGGCTGTTCAAGCCGGGCGAGCGGGTCCGCTTGCGGATCATCAACGCCGCGGCGCAGACCAACTTCAACGTCCGCATCCCCGACCTGCCGATGACCGTCGTGCAGGCCGATGGGCAGAATGTCCGTCCGGTGAAGATCGACGAGTTCCAGATCGGCGTTGCCGAGACGTTCGACGTGATCGTGACGCCCGAGGACCGGGCCTACAGCTTCGTCTCCGAGGCTATCGATCGCTCCGGCATGGGCCGGGCGACGCTCGCCCCGCGTGAGGGGATGGTCGCCCCGGTCCCGCCGCTTCGTCCGCGCACGCTGCTGACCATGACCGATATGGGCATGGACATGGGGAGCATGGGCGGGATGCAGGGCATGTCCGGCATGAAGGACGAGAGCCCGGTCGCCACGCGCGGGCCGGACCCCACCTTGATGCAGAACGCCTCGCGCAATCTTTGGAAGCTGACGGGCTGGAAGGGGCCGACCGATCACGGGACGGTCGCGGCAGGCGCAGCGATGGCGGGCATGTCCGGCATGTCGGGCATGGACCACAGCCAGATGGGCGGCGCTGTAATGCCCGGGATGGACCATAGCCAAATGGCAGCGGGCGGTGCTGGCATGGCCGGCATGGACCATAGTGCCATGTCGGGCGGATCGGGCCAGGCTGGCGGCATGGCCGGGATGGACCACGGGTCGGGTGGCGGCATGAACATGAACATGCGCGACCCGAAGAATGCGCCGGGCGTGAAGATGGGGCCGGGCGTGCAGACCATCTCCCCGATGCCGAAGGACCGTAGCGGTGAACCGCCCCAGGGTCTGGAGGGCCTGGATCACCGCGTCCTCACCTATCGCGACCTCGTTTCGCTCGCGCCCAACCCCGACGTGCGCGCGCCGTCGCGTCAGTTCGAGATCCATCTGACCGGTAACATGGAGCGCTACATGTGGGGCTTCGACGGGCAGAAGCTGAGCGATCCCGCCGACCCCATCCCGTTCCGCAAAGGCGAGCGGGCGCGGGTGACGTTGGTCAACGATACGATGATGCCGCACCCCATCCATCTCCACGGCCATTTCTTCGAGCTGGTGACGGGGCACGGCAATCATGCGCCGCGCAAGCACACCGTCAACGTGCCGCCTGGAGGCAAGATGACCTTTGATCTGACCGCCGATGCACCCGGCGATTGGGCGTTCCACTGTCACAATCTCTACCACATGACCGCAGGCATGATGCGCGTCGTCACCGTTCGCCCGTTCGCGGGAGAGGCGGCATGAACCGGCTGACCGCGGCGCTCGCCGCCGCCACCATGCTCGGCATCGCCGGTCCTGTCGCCGCTCAGTCGATGCAGGGCATGGATCATTCGGCAATGCCGGGCATGACCATGCCGATGCCTGCGAAAAAGAAGCCGGTGGTGAAGCCCACGGCCAAAGGCAAGCCGGCCAAGACTAGGTCAGCTCCTGCGAGGCGACCATCAGCTTCGACGACGAAACGCCGCGCCGCGCCAACGGCCGGCATGAATGGTATGGATCACGGGACCATGCCGGGCATGGATCACTCGTCTATGCCCGGCATGGACCATGCGGCTCCGCAGGGCTCACAGCAGGGCATGGAAGCCATGCCGGGGATGCAGATGCCCGGAAACGGCCAAACGGTCCCTCAGGGCTCCCAGCAGCCGATGCAGGGCATGGACCATTCGGCGATGCCGGGGATGACCATGCCAGCCGACCAGCACAGCGGCCACGACATGCAGGGCATGTCGGGAATGGCCGGAATGCCAGGCATGGCGGCCGATGGGGTGCAGCAGACTGGCACCGCGCTTCCCGCAGGAAACGCCCCCGCCCCGCCCCTGCCGACCGACCATGCGGCCGACAGCGTTTACGGCGCGGACGCGATGGCGATGGGTCGCCATCACCTTCAGCAGCATCACGGCGGTCAAAACTTCAGCCAGGTGCTATTGAACCTCGCTGAGTATCAATTCCGCAACGGTCGTGACGGCTATCGCTGGGATGGCGAGGCGTGGTTCGGGGGTGACATCAACCGCCTCTTCATCAAGTCTGAGGGCGAGGGAGCCTTCCGCGAGGGCATCGAGAGCGCCGAGGTGCAGGCGCTCTATAGCCGGACCATTGGCCCTTATTTCAATCTACAAGCGGGTGTCCGCCAGGATTTGGGGCCGTCCCCGAAACGCACCTATGCGACCGTCGGGCTGGAGGGGCTGGCACCGGGCTTCTTCGAGCTAGAGGGCGCGGTATTCCTGTCCAACAAGGGCGACCTGCTAGGGCGGCTTGAGGGCTATTACGACCAGCGCATCACCCAGCGGCTGATCCTGCAACCGCGCGCCGAGCTCAATTTCGCTGCGCAGGACGTGCCGGAAAACCGGATCGGATCGGGCCTATCCAACGCCGAGCTTGGATTGCGGCTGCGTTATGAGATCCGGCGCGAGTTCGCCCCCTATGTCGGCGTGTCATGGGATCGCCGCTTCGGCGACACCGCCCGCTACGCGCGCGCCGATGGGGATCGCGCAACGTCCAAGAGCATCGTCGCCGGCGTTCGTGTCTGGTTCTGATCGATGGAGGAACAGATGGCTCAAGACGGCAGGCGCTCGATAAGGCAGCACTTCCCGAGCCTGCCGTTCGTAGGCGCCCTGGCGATCGTCCTGGCGCTGGGCGCAGCCGCGTTTATCTACCTTGGCGTGTATAACATCGCGGCCGACGAACCGCACACGCCGGCGGTCTATTCAATGCTCGAACGCCTGCGCGATCGGTCGATTGAGGCACGCGCGCGCGGCATAACACCCCCGGCCGATCTGGCATCGGCGCAGCGCGTGTCAGTCGGCGCGGGCCTTTACGGAGAAATGTGTTCCGGTTGCCATCTCGGCCCCGGCGTCGAGAAATCCGAGATGAGCCAGGGCCTCTATCCACAGGCGCCGGAACTCGCGCGCGCTCAAGATCTCACCCCCGCCCAGCAATTCTGGATCATCAAGCACGGGGTGAAGCTCAGCGCCATGCCGGCATGGGGCAAGACGCATCCCGACCCCCTAATTTGGAATATGGTCGCGTTCGTCCGCAAGCTCCCCGGCATGACGCCCGAACAGTATAAGGCACTGGTCGCGAGCGCCCCGGCCGATCACGACGAGATGATGAAGGACATGCCGGGTATGAAGTGACCCCGGCGACGAGGTTGAGGGAGGAGTGGTTCTGAAAAGCGCGAAACTGAGGCTGCATCTACTCGCGAGCCGCACGCACAAATGGCTCGCGATCATCATCGGCGCGCAGCTCCTGCTATGGTTCGCAAGCGGCGCCCTGATGAGCTTCCTGCCGATCGATCGGGTGCATGGCGATCACCTCGTTGACCGCAAAGCCGCGGCGCCCCTTCCCCGCGGCAGCACGTTCGCCCCACCATCGGCGATCGTAGGCGCAGCAGATGCGCCCATCGAGGCCATCACCTATCGCATGTGGCTTGGCCGCCCGGTCGCCGAGGTCGCGACAGCCAAGGGAACGCGCCTGTTCGACGCCGCGACGGGCCAAGCGCTGCCAGCACCAACGGCTCGTGAGGCCGAGGAGATCGCGCGTTTGGCATGGCGTGGCGGTGCTCGACCAGCGGCGAAGGTAGAGCGGATCGAGCGCGCCAGCCCCGAATATCGCGGCACGCTCCCCGCCTGGCGCGTCGCGTTCGCCGACCTCGATTCCACCCGCGTCTTTGTCGCGGCCGACACCGGTCGGATCTCGGCTGTCCGAACCGGCACTTGGCGGCTCTACGACTTCTTCTGGGGCCTTCACATCATGGATTGGACGAATCACGAGAACTTCAACACGCCCTGGCTGCTCGCCTTCGCGATCGGTGGGCTTGCGCTTTGGTTAGGGGGGGCAGTGCTTCTCTACATGCGATGGCCCAAAACGCGGCGTCGCAACATCGTGATCGAGGCATAATATACGCGGCTCAGGAGCGTAGCCCTCGGAAATAAAGTCCTGTTTCCTGACAATTTCTCGCGCGTTCTAGCACCCCGGGTGAGGGATAGCCGCCTCGCACGCGTAGAAGTCTTAGAACCCAGGGAGATCAATAATGCGCTTCGCACCAACATTCGCAGCTTTGGCGCTGCTCGCCACGCCCGCCCTCGCGCAGCAGAGCGGCGGAATGCAGGGCATGAACCACGGTCAGATGGCCGGCATGAACCACGACGACATGGCGGGCATGATGGCCGGCAATCCCTACGGCCAGGCCGAGATGGACATGCATCAGAAGATGATGGCGGCCAAGCAGGGCGACGCGGCCGAAATGTGGACGCGCAAGATGATCGAGCATCACCGAGGCGCCATCGCCATGTCGCGCGTTGCGGTGCGTGACGCGCGCGACGCCGAGACCAAGCGCATGGCGCAGATGACGATCACGAAACAGGAAAAGGATATTGCCGAGCTGCAGGCGTGGCTCAGCAAGCACGGCAAGCGCCCGCAATAAGGGAGCGCTGCCCCGCCCTGTCGATCCCCCTACCCCCCGGCAGGGCGGGGATTTCCTTTTAGGAGCTGATGATGAAGAATGGTGTTCGTGGCGCCGTCGCCGCCTTGCTAATGACCATCCCAGCGGTCGCATCGGCCGCGGCCGACATCGCCATGCACCGCGATCCGGGTTGCGGCTGTTGCGAGAAATGGGCGGCGCAGGTGCGTCAGCAGTTCGGCCGCAAGGTCCAGATCATCGACGATGATCGCCGTGAGGTGCTGCAGCGTAAGATCGGCCTGCCCGCTGACCTCGCGTCCTGCCATACCGCGATCATCGACGGCATGGCGTTTGAGGGACATGTCCCGATCGCGGACATGAAGCGCGCGCTGGCCCAGCATCCTAAAGGCGTGCGCGGCTTGGCCGTGGCCGGAATGCCGATGGGCTCACCGGGCATGGAGGTGCCCGGCATGAGAACCCAGCCCTATGACGTCATTGCGTTCGGTGCCGCTGGCCGGCGTGTCTTTGCTAGCCACGGCGCCTAAACGACAGGTTGTCTTGTGAGCGGCAAATCTTCCCCGGCGCTTCATGCCGGCACTACGGCACCCGGCAAACCACCCGTATTGACCTCGGCGTTGACAATTGGGATAGTATCCGGGTGTTGAAAGCTCGTCTTTCTCTCTTGCTTCTTGTTGGAGCGTTGCTTGGCCTTTTGGGCCAAGGAATTGCGTATGCGGCCGGCCCATCGCTCTCACCCAAGATGGCGATGAGCCATGTCACCCCATCCCGCATGGATTGCGCGGGTATGGCGACCCCGGATCCGTCATCGGAACACCCATGCAAAGGACTGACGCTGGCGTGTATCGCCCAAATGGGATGCGTTGTTCCCATGACGTTTGAGGAGCCGGCAAGAGTGCTGAAGCGCTCGATCGCATCTCAAATCGTTATCTGGCCTGCCAGCCGGGCACTTGCCGGCCTCAACGTCGCTCCCGAGCCCGAACCGCCTACCGTTTGATCGAGTCAAGCCGTGTCAGGCTGCAGCCGTTCGCCGGTTGCGGCTCTGCCGATTTTAAATCTCGATCAAATTGGAAAGTGACATGAAAACGTTCATCTTGGCGGTATTTGCCGCTAGCCTCGCCGCGTCGGCAGCGACGGCGGCCACATCTGAAAATAAAAGCAATGGTCATTGGGAGTGGCGTTCCAATTACCAGCCGGGCCCGCGGGCGCCGCTTCAAGCCCCACGTCGCGTATGGGTTACGGACGTTCCCCAGTCGAGCGCCTGCGTGTGCCCGATGATGGAACGCGGTCGCGACGCCTGCATGTCAATGAAGGGCGGCCAGTCAACTTAAGCTGGCGAGCCTGAACAGGTGCCGGGCTCCGATCAACCATTTGGAGCCCGGCCATCATTATGACATGAAGGGACTAGAGGGATGCGCGCATCCATGATGCTCGCGGTCGCCGCGCTCACGACGAGCGCCGCGCACGCGCAGACACTTACCTATGACCAAGCGCTGCGCGATGCGGTTGCCAACGCCCCGGGAGCGGTTGCCGGTCGCGCGGGGGTCAGCGCCGCCCAAGCCGATGCACGTGCGGCGGGAAGCCTTCCGGACCCCCGTGTGTCGATCGGAATCGAGAATTATCCTGTCTCTGGGCCACCCGCCTTCTCCCTATCCAGAGACGACATGACGATGGGGCGTGTCGGTTTCCAACAGGACCTACCCAACCTTGCCAAGCGTCATGCCGCGCAAGCGCAGGCACGCGCCGTGATCGCAACGGCAGAAGCATCGCAAGCGACCAAGCTCCGGGAGGTGCGATTGGGAGCGGGGCAGGCATGGATCGACCTTGCTTATGCCGAGCGTCGACTAGCTGCCCTCGACACCGTTCTGCTATTCCTTCGATCTCTCCCTTCCGCTGCGCGGGCCGCCGTGACGACCGGTTCGGTCCGCCCTGGTCAGACACTGACGACCGATCAGGAGATCGCGGCACTCGACGACCGCCGCGACGAGTTGATGGCCGCCGTTGCGCGCGCCCGCGCGATGCTGGCTCGCTGGACCGGCGTATCGGCGCCCGAGATTGCCGGCGATATGCCCGCGATCGATCTGGCTCCGGCGCGGCTGCGGGACGCGCTCAGCCTTCACTCCGACATGGTTCTCGCCGAGGCCGGTATTCAGCGCGCCCAGGCCGACGTGGATGCGGCGCGAGCGGAGAAGCGACCCGATTGGGGGGTAGAGGTAGCTTATCAACGCCGTGACCCCCGGTATGGCGACATGGTGTCGGCGGGAGTTTCGATGAGCCTGCCGCTGTTCGCTCGATCGCGTCAGAACCCGCGCATCGAAGCCCGCAAATCCGCACAGGCGCAGGCCGAGGCCGCGCGCGAAGAAACCCGGCGCACATTGGCAGCCGATCTGGAGGCCGCGCTGGCGGACCACCAAATGCATCACAGCCAATGGCAGCGCGCGCGCGACGTGCTCCTTCCGCTCGCTCGGAAGCGAGCCGATCTGGAGATAGCGAGCTACTCTGCCGGTCGCGCGAGTCTTGCGGATGCCATCGAAGCCAAGACCGCGCTCGCCGACGCCGAGCTGACCGTGCTCGACCGTGAGGCGCTCGTCGCCGCAGACTCTGTCCGCCTCACCATTACCTTCGGGAGCGCCGATCGATGAGCGACACTACCATTACCCGCGCCCGCCTTGTCACCGCGGTAAGCGCGCTGGTGCTGGTCGCAGGGGGCGTGGGCTTCGGGCTCGCGAAACTTGGCACGTCCTCGGCTGCCGATCAAACGGCATCCCCAGCCCCGCAGAAGAAGATCCTCTACTGGTATGATCCGATGATCCCGGGGGAGCGGCACGACGGCCCGGGTCTCTCGTCGATGAGGATGAAACTGATCCCCCGCTATGCCGACGAGGGCGCAGGCGGTAGCGCCGCACCGGGCGTAGCGATCGATCCGGCCAGCCTCCAGCGGCTCGGCGCGCGGATCGTCACGGTCGAACGCGGATCGTTGTCAAACTCGGCCTCGGCAACCGGCAGCATCGAGTTCAATGACCGCAACGTTGCGGTCGTGCAGGCACGCAGCGGCGGCTTCGTTCAGCGCGTCTATGCGCGCGCGCCAGGCGATGTCGTGCCGGCAGGCGCCCCGCTCGCCGATATCCTTGTGCCCGAATGGGCGGGCGCGCAGGCGGAGTATCTCGCCGTGCGCCGCACCGGGGATGCCGGGCTCACGCGGGCGGCACGAGAGCGCCTGTTGCTTCTCGGGATGCCCGCCGGATCGATTGCATCGGCGGAGTGGCGCGGCCGACCGCAAGGTGTGACGACGATCAGCACGCCCGTGGGGGGCGTCATCAAGACGCTCGGCGTCCGACAGGGGATGACGGTCGCGCAAGGACAGACACTGGCGGAGGTGAACGGCCTCGCCACCGTGTGGCTGAACGCGGCTGTCCCTGAGGCCCTCGCAGGAAACCTGCGGATCGGCACGCCCGTCATCGCCACGCTGGCGGCTTTCCCGGGCGAAAGCTTCAGGGGCCGCATCGCTGCGATCCTGCCCCAGGCCGAGGCAGCGAGCCGCACGCTCACAATCCGCGTCGAGCTCCCCAACCGTGCCGGCCGGTTGCGCCCCGGTATGTTCGCCAGCGTGGCGCTCGACCAGGGGAGCCGCGATGCACTCCTTGTTCCGAGTGAGGCCGTGATCCGGACCGGCCGGCGCACACTCGTCATGTTGGCAGGGCCGGGTGGACGCTTTCGACCCGCCGAGGTTCGCACTGGCGCAGAAGGCGGCGGCAAAACCGAGATAGTCGCCGGCCTGACCGAGGGTGAGAAGGTTGTCGCGTCGGGCCAGTTCCTGATCGACTCCGAAGCGCGCCTCGCTGGCCTCGATGCGCGTCCGATTGGTGTCGAAGCGTCACCCGCAACAAAGCCGGCCGTGAAACCCACCGCGTCGATCTATGAGACGGTCGGCAGCATCGAGGCGATCGATCGCAGTTCCGTCACCCTGTCCCATCAGCCCGTTCCGGCGATCGGCTGGCCGGCCATGACAATGACGTTCCGCGTCGCCGATCCCGCGTTGGTGCGTGGGTATCGCAAGGGTGAGCGGGTGCGGTTCGGCTTTGATCAACCCGCCGATGGTCCAACGCTGCGCCGCATGACGCGCGAGGCTGGGCGATGATTGCCGCGATCATCCGCTGGTCGGTCGCGAACCGCTTCCTCGTCGTCCTGGCGGCCATCGCGCTCGCCATGGCCGGGGTGTTCGCAATGCGTGCCACCCCCGTCGATGCGCTCCCCGACCTGTCCGACACGCAGGTCATCATCCGCACGAGCTGGCCGGGCCAAGCCCCGCAGATCGTCGAGAACCAGGTGACGTATCCGCTCACCACGACGATGCTGTCCGTGCCTGGCGCGAAAACCGTGCGCGGCTATTCGTTCTTCGGCGACAGCTACGTCTATGTCCTCTTCGAGGATGGGACCGACCTCTATTGGGCGCGCTCACGCGTGCTGGAGTATCTGAGCCAGGTGCAGGGACGGCTTCCCCAAGGCGCGCAGGCCGCGCTGGGTCCTGATGCGACGGGGGTCGGCTGGGTCTATGAATACACGCTGTTGGACCGCACCGGCCGCCGTGACCTGTCGCAGCTCCGATCCTTGCAGGACTGGTTCCTACGTTATGAACTGAAAACGCTGCCCGGCGTTGCGGAGGTGGCGAGCATCGGCGGAATGGTGAAGCAATATCAGGTGCTGCTCGACCCGACGCGGCTCGCCGCATTCGGTGTCACGCACACTCAGGCCGTCGATGCCATTCGCCGCGCCAATCAGGAGGCCGGCGGGTCCGTCCTCGAGCTGGGCGAAGCCGAATATATGGTGCGCGCGTCAGGTTACTTGCGCACCGTCGACGATTTCCGCGCGATCCCGCTCAAGGTCGCCGGTGCCGGCGTCCCCGTTACCTTGGGCGACGTCGCGTCGATCCAGATCGGCCCCGAGATGCGCCGCGGCATCGCCGAGCTGAACGGCGAAGGCGAGGTCGCGGGCGGAGTCGTCATCCTGCGTCAGGGCAAGAATGCACGGCAGACGATCGAAGCCGTCAAGGCCAAGCTCGCGGAACTGAAAGCGAGCCTTCCCCCCGGCGTCGAGATCGTCACCACCTATGACCGCTCGCAATTGATCGACCGCGCGGTGGAGAATTTGACGGGCAAGCTGATCGAGGAGTTCGTCGTCGTCGCGATCATCTGCGGGTTGTTTCTGTGGCATGTCCGGTCTGCGCTGGTCGCGATCGTCACCTTGCCTCTGGGGGTGCTCGCGGCCTTGCTCGTCATGCGTGTGCAGGGGGTGAACGCCAACATCATGTCTTTGGGCGGTATCGCCATCGCGATCGGCGCGATGGTCGATGCCGCGATCGTGATGATCGAGAACGCGCACAAGCGGATCGAGCGATGGGAACACGACCATCCGGGCGTGGCGCTGGCGGGCGAGGAACGCTGGCGCGTCATCACCGAGGCCGCGGCCGAGGTCGGGCCGGCGCTGTTCTTCAGCCTCGTCATCATCACGCTGTCGTTCGTGCCGGTGTTCACGCTCGAAGCGCAGGAGGGACGGCTGTTCGCCCCGCTCGCCTTCACCAAGAGCTATGCGATGGCGGCAGCGGCGATCCTGTCGGTAACGCTCGTGCCGGTCCTGATGGGATGGCTGATCCGGGGACGCATTCCGGCCGAGAACGACAACATTATCAACCGCGTGCTCACCCGTGCCTATCGCCCGGCGCTCGACCGCGTGTTGGCGCGGCCTTGGGCGGCGATCGGCATCGCCGCCCTGGTACTGGCGACGACGGCATGGCCGCTGACCCGATTGGGTGGCGAGTTCATCCCGACGATGGATGAGGGCGATCTGCTCTACATGCCGTCCGCGCTTCCCGGCCTTTCGGCCGCGAGCGCCTCGGCCCTGCTCCAGCGCACAGACCGGCTGATAAAAACCGTTCCCGAGGTCAAAACCGTGTTCGGCAAAGCCGGACGCGCCGAGACCGCGACCGACCCGGCACCGCTCGAGATGTTCGAGACGACCATCCAATTCAAGCCGCGCGATCAATGGCGCGCGGGGATGACGCCGGCAAAGCTGGTGGAGGAGCTGGACCGCACAGTGCGCGTGCCCGGCCTCACGAACGTATGGGTGCCTCCGATCCGCAATCGGATCGATATGCTCGCGACCGGCATCAAGAGTCCCATCGGGGTGAAAGTGTCGGGGTCCAACCTCTCCGAGCTGGACCGCATCGCCGGCAGCATCGAACGTGTAGCCAGGACCGTGCCGGGCGTCAGCTCGGCATTGGCAGAACGGTTGACCGGAGGCCGCTATGTCGATGTCGATATCGATCGGGTGACCGCGGGGCGCTACGGTCTCAACATCGCCGATGTGCAGGAGATTGTGTCCGGCGCGATCGGCGGCGAGACGATCGGCCAGACGGTGGAGGGCCTTGCCCGCTACCCGATCAGCGTCCGCTACCCCCGCGAGCTGCGTGACAGTCTGGAGGGACTGCGAACTCTCCCAATCGTCACCGCATCGGGTCAGCAGATCACACTCGGCACCGTCGCATCCGTGTCGATCGCGGAAGGTCCACCGATGCTCAAGACGGAAAATGGTCGACTCTCGACATGGGTCTATGTCGACGTGCGCGGGCGCGACCTGGCCTCCACGGTCGCCGATCTGCGCCGTGCTGTTGGCAAAGATGTTCGGCTCAGCCCCGGCGTCTCGATCGCCTATTCCGGACAATTCGAGTATCTGCAGCGTGCCGAGGCTCGGTTGATGCTCGTCGTGCCGGCGACACTCGCGATCATCTTCCTTCTCCTCTACCTTACCTTCGGTCGCCTCGACGAGGCGGCGCTTATCATGGGCACACTGCCCTTCGCGCTGACCGGCGGCATCTGGACATTATGGCTGCTCGGCTATGCGCAATCGGTCGCCACAGGTGTCGGGTTCATCGCGCTCGCCGGCGTGTCGGCGGAGTTCGGCGTCGTCATGCTGATCTACCTGAAACACGCATTGGCCGAGCGCGGGCCGTCACCGTCGGGCGAGCAAGTATCGGAAGCGATCAGGGAGGGCGCGCTGTTGCGGGTACGTCCCAAGGCGATGACCGTCGCTGTCATCGTCGCCGGGCTGTTCCCCGTGCTGATCGGGCATGGCGCCGGATCGGAGGTGATGAGCCGGATCGCCGCGCCGATGATCGGTGGAATGCTGACCGCCCCTTTCCTCTCCATGTTCATCCTGCCAGCCGCCTACTTGCTCTTGCGGCGGCGAGCTTCAACCCGCCCCGAAAGGAAGATCTGATGAAAGCCACTTTCTCCATGCGCGCCGCATTCATGCTACTAGTCACGCCGATCGCAGCGAGCGCTCTTGCTCAAGGCAGCAGGCCGGCTGCATCGGCTGTAAAATCCGGCAGCGGATCGGGGACGATCACTGCCGTCGACGCGAAAGGTGGAACCGTAACCATCAAGCACGGCCCGATCCCGACGATCGGCTGGCCCGCAATGACGATGACCTTCCGGGCATCCCCCCCGACCCTGCTCAAGGGACTGCGGTCGGGGCAGCGGGTCGCATTCACCGCCAAGGCGAAGGGTATGACGGCAGAAGTTACGGCGATCAGCCCGCATTGACGACGCGTGCCGACCTTCGCGTCAGTGCGCCATCGCCAGCACGGGCGGCGCAGCGATCATCCACAGCGCCATCGCGACCATCATCAGGTTTTCGGTGAGCGAGATGAAGCCGAGCGGCACGTTGCTGTCCCCGCCCACGCACGCGCATTTCAGCTCACGCTTGTCGATGTAGACGGCCTTGAACACCGACACCGCGCCGATCGTACCGATAACGAGCGCGACGGGCACCGACAGCCAGGTCAACGCGCCGGCTGCCATCAGGACGCCCGCCGCTCCTTCCGCGTAGGGATAGACATAGGAATAGGGCACCCAGCGCTTCGCGAGCAGATCGTAGTTGAGGAACATGCTCGAGAAGCTCTCGACGTTCTGGAGCTTGAGCATCGCCAGAGCGCACATCGAGAACGCGATGAACCATTCACCCGCCCGCACCGTGAAGGGCGTGCCGAGTACCGCATAGCTGGCGGCGAGCGCCATCAGCGCCGTCATCGCGAACACGGCAATCACCGGGCGATAGGTGACGGCCTTGGGGTCGCGGACCATCTTGCCGAAGAAGCGGCGCAGATCGTCATAGCCGCCGACCCGCTCCCCGGCGATAAAGATCTGCGGGGTCGTCTTGACGCCGTGCTTCGCCTTGAAAGCGTCGGTTTCTTCCCGCGTCATCAGCCAATGGTCATCGACCGCATAGCCTTCCCGGCGCAGAAGATCCTTCGCCTTCAGCCCGAAAGGGCAGGTATGTTCCGGCATCACCATCCGGTAGATCGTCGCCTGTTTGGCGGGGGCGCTCGCCATGCCGCTTCTCCAATATCCTCGCCCCGCCTATATAGGGTCCGTACCATAGTACGGAGTCAAGGCATGACCGGCATGACGATCGCGGCGCTCGCGCGCGAGGGCGGCGTCGGCGTCGAAACGGTGCGCTACTATCAGCGTCGCGGTTTGCTGGACGAGCCAGACCGGCCGACCGGGGCTGGCGCCGGAGGCGGCATCCGGCGCTACGGCACCGATGACGCCCGCCGCCTTCGCTTCATCCGCTCGGCGCAGGCAGCCGGTTTCACGCTCGAGCAGATCGGTGAGCTTCTGGCGCTGGATGCGACCGACGATCGCGCGCGTGCGCGCCAGCTCGCCCATGAGCAGATGGCGGCGCTGGATGCGAAGATCGCCGAGCTTGAACAGGCGCGTGCTTCGCTGCGTCGGCTTGCCAGCGAGTGCGGCTCGGGATCGGCAGGGCCGTGCCCAATCCTGACAGCGTTCGATTCACCGACTGAGTGATCTTTGATTAGCTCCCAGGCGGTCAGCAGGAGATTTCGGATCAGGCAAATAGATCGCCGATCGCACGCATACGGAAGGCGTTGATCCACCGACGTCGGCGATGCTCGCTGGCGTCGTGGCGCATGTGGCACCGCTGGCAGAGTGCAGCGAGGTTGCGTGGTCGGTTATCGCTCGGATCATGGTTCAGATGCGCGCTAGCAAGAACCACGCGCGTGATCCGCACTTGTGAAGGTGGATCAATGCCGACGAAGCCAGGTTGCGCGCATAAGAGGGCGTCGGGCGGCGGCAGGCGGCGAACGCACCTGCCCTGCCCGTTGCGCCACCTGCTTATGTCCTCATCCCACCAAACACCATCGCCCAGATGCAGCACATGACGACCATGCGGGCGCTGACAATGTTCGCAGCGTCCTTTGGCGCGGCCAAACCGGATGAAGGCAGATAGTTCACGCCAGTCAATCGGGTAGAGCCAGCGATGTTCACGCGCGATTGGCATAACAATTCTATGATTCAGTATCGTGGAGAACGAAAGCAGAAAACAGCAGTGACTCAACTTATCCATTACGGCTAGGTCACTAAGCGATTAGCTGACTTGGCTACTCAAGGAATGGTGTCAAAACCGTTCGGTTGTGACACTGGTTAGGAAGCCGAGCGATCAGCTGCCAAGCATTTTTCCGTCAATCTCCTGACCATAATAGTCCCCTTTGGGGTGAAACTGCTTACGTGCGCTCTCGACAGTCCCGGTCTGCCGCGGATCGCGGGGTCGCTCGCGACTATCGACATAGGCGGCGACATCCCACGCCTGCTGATCCGTCAGCGTGTTGCCCTCACCATAAGGCATGTTGGCCTTGATGAACCCGGCAGCCGACGCCAGCCCGGTCATGCCCGCACCCCAATTGTAGGAGCGCGCTCCCCACAGCGGCGGGATAGTATAGCTGCCGTCCGGGTTCGCCTGCCCTTGGCCGTTCGCACCGTGGCATGATGCGCACTGGCCGGCGAACACAATCGCGCCGCGAACCGGATCGTGCCCGATCGGGGTTGTGGCGAGCTTTATGAACCCGCGACCGGGCAGCGGCTTGCCGGATGGCGCGCCGGTCGCGAGCCAGGCGAAATAGCTCTGGAGATCGCGGTAGATATCGTCGCCAAAGGGCGGCGGGGCGCCGGCTTTCGAGGCGGGCGCGTTCATCGAGTAGAGGAAGCAGTCGCGGATGCGATCCTCCATCGTGTTCACCCGGCCGTTCTTCGCGCGATAAGCTGGGTAGCTGACCCAGGCCGCCCACATCGGGGACGCATCGGCCTTCCGCCCGGCATCGAGGTGACAGTTGCTGCACGTCAGGCCGTTGCCGACGTACTGGCCGGCATGAGCCGCGCTCGCGGTGAAGATCAGTCGACCGCGCCGGATCGCGTCGCCGTCCGGCCCGGCGGGGATGGTGCTTTCCGCCGGTGGCGAAAAGGCGGCGTCCGCTGCTACCTCGACGGGTGCCTGCACGGGCGCGTCAGACTGCCCTACCTTGTAGGTGACGACGAGGACGAGCAGCGCGGCGGTAATGGCGAAGATGATACGCTGGGCATCGCCATCATCACCGGGCGTTGGCGGCGTTGGTTCGGTCATTTGCCCGCGCCGAAGTGGTTGAGCGGCACCTTGAGGAACGCTGTGCCGCACGCCTCCGGCTCCGGCAGGCGACCGCCGCGGATGTTCACCTGGAGCGCGGCAAGCATCAGGTCCGGCAGCGGCAGGGTTGCGTCGCGCTTCTCGCGGGTGGCGACGAACTCGGCCTCACCGATGCCGTTGTGCACATGGATGTTGTCACGACGCTGGTCCGCCACGGTCGATCGTCCAAAGACTTCGCGCCCGTCCTTGCCGTAGTCGTGGCCGACATAGGTCGCGGTGCTGGGCGGCAGTTCGAGGATCGCCCGGATCGAGCGCCACAGCGCGCGCGCGTTGCCGCCTGGAAAGTCAGCCCGACTGGTGCCGCTGTCGGGCACCATCAGCGTGTCGTGGACGAACGCCGCGTCGCCGACGACGTAGGTGATCGAGGCGAGCGTGTGGCCGGGCGACAGCATGACGTGCGCGTCGAGCGAGCCGATCCTGAACTGCTCGCCATCGGCGAACAGGCGATCCCACTGGCTACCATCGACGGGCAGGTCGGGCAGGCAGTAGATGTCCTGCCAGAGCTTCTGCACCTCCACGACCTTGGTGCCGATCGCGGTTTTGCCCCCTGTCTTTTCCGCGAGATACGGCGCGGCCGAGAAGTGATCGGCATGGGGATGGGTATCGAGCACCCATTCCACAGTAAGTCCCTTGGCGCGGACATATTCGAGGATCATATCGGCATTGTCGGTTGCGGTCGCACCGGCACGGGGATCGAAGTCGAGGACCGGATCGATAATCGCGGCGGTCTTCGTGGCTTCGTCGACCACGACATACTGGAAGCTGCCGGTGCGCTCGTCATGGAGCGACGCAACCGTCATGCCCTTGTGATTATACTCGATCATGTTTCGTATCCTCTCGCATCGTCAGCTTTCTTCCCGCGCACGCGCGAACAGCCGTTGGAAATCGCTGGCGTCGATCGCGCCCATCACCAGCATGGGACCGGCAAGATAACCCGGGGTGCCCGCCAGTCCGATCGAATAGGCTTCCTGTCCGTTCGCCCGCAGGCGGGCTGCGACAGCGTCCGCGTGGGCGGCAAGCCAGGTCATCGCGCGCAGCCAATCGCCGCCAGCGCGCATCACGACGTCCCGCAACACGTCGTCGTCGATCGTGCGGCTGTCCGTCATCAACGCACGATGGACGGTCGGGTAAACTCCCTGTTCGGCGCACGCGAGCGCCACGCTTGCGGCACGTTCGGATGGCGGACCGAAGATGGGCCAATCCTTGTAGATGACCCGCACCTTGCCGTCGCGTTGCACAGCCTCTTCCAGGGCGGAAAATCCATGACGGCAGGCCGGGCAACGATAGTCGGTGAACACGGCAAGCCGGAGCGTAGCATCGGCAGGTCCGTCCTCGGGCGAGCCGTTACCGGCAAGGATCAGGTCGGCGGTCGGCCCGACGTCGCGCCCGATCGGGGCGGTACGCCGTAGAACCTGCCCGACTGCCCAACCACCCACGACCACCGCGCCCAAGCCGGCAAGCTGTCTCCGATTGAGCGGCCCGGGCATGGTCAGCGCGCCGCTGGTTTTTTGCGCGCTTCCGCGACGAGACGACGCAACGTCGGGAGATCGACAGCACCGGCGACGACCTGCGAGCCGACGATCAGCGCTGGTGTTCCGTTGAAACCGATCGCCTGGGCGATGCTATCGGTGCGCGTAAGCAGCGCGTCGATTTCGGCGCCACGGTTCTTCAAATCGCGTTGCAGACGGGGCCAGTCGACCTTGGCTTTGGCAGCCGCTGCCTTGACGCCCGCGCTGTCGAGCCGCGCCGGCGAGGTCATCAGGGCCTCGTGAAAGGCGGCATGCCTGCCCTGCCATTGGCTCGCGACAGCCGCGCGTGACGCCTCACGCGAGGCAGGTCCGAAGATCGGCCAGTCCCGGTACACGACCCGTACCTTCGGGTCGGAGCGAAGCAGGGCGTTCAGCACCGGCTCCATGCGACGGCAATAGGGGCAGTTATAGTCGAAAAACTCGACAACCGTGACGTCGTAGGTCCTGCCGGCGCGCTTGGGAGCCACGGGATCGTCAACGACCGCCTTGCGCGACAGATCGGGCTGCTGGGCCATGAGAGGCGTGATCGGCGCGGCGAAGGCAAGCGCGGCCAGGAGGCCCCGAGACAACAGGTTGCGACGATTCATCGGTGTTTCCTTGCTAATTCGATTCCATCGGCGAGCGCAGCGCGTGACAATTCACCGAGCTGGAGCTGTACGATCGTGCCGTCGCCCGCAACGAAGGCCGTTGCGGGATACCCCGCCACCTTCAGGGCTTGAGAAAGGCCACGATCGGGGTCGAGCGCGACATGGCGCGCTCCGATATTTTCACGGCCGAGAAAACCGCTGACGATCGCTTGCGCCTCGCCCTGATCGGCAAGAAGGATCGGGACCTCGCCAGGGCGCGACGCAACCGCATCGAGCATCGGCAGCTCACGCCGACACGGACCGCACCATGTCGCCCACAGGTTGACCACGAAGGGCCTGCCACGGAAGCGATCGAGTGGAAGCGGCGCGCCGGACGGGGTTGTCAGGTTGAGATGATAGGGGAACGGGCCGTAGGTCACGGGAGGGATCAGCGCCTGAAGCGAGAACCAGAGGCCACCCGCAACAGCCAACGCTCCCCAGCCTGCCGCCAGCGCGCTTGAGCGGCCAAGCCGGATCGCCAGCATCGCCGCAGCGCCCAGAAGCCCTGCAACGGGGGAAAAGCCACCCTGCCACACGGCAAGGATGGACAGCGGAGCGCCGGTGTAGCTCGACCAATGCGCTGCGACGTAACCGATCCGTGCCGTGACCAGTCCAGCGACGATGGCGCTGGTGGAGACCGTCGATACGCGAGGGAAGCGGAACCGACCGGCCAGTGTCGTGAGGCCAAGGAACACGACGATGCACAGCACGGCAAGCCCGCGATCGACGGCCAGCATCAGCGGCCCGATGGCAATCGCACCCGCCATCAGAGAAACGCGGCCGCGCTTTTCCAGAGCATGTAGGCCGCCACCACGAAGATCAGGACGGCGAAGACCGTGGTGAGCGTGCCGCCCGTACCGAGGCGCTTCGCGATGCGCGTGCCGATCAAGCCGCCGACAACTCCACCGGCGATGAACACGAAAGCCAGCGGCCAGTCCACCAGACCCGAAAATGCGTAATTGGCGGCCGTCGTCAGCCCGAACGCGGTGACGGCGATCAATGACGTGCCGACGGCGTTCAGGATCGGCATGCCCGTCGATCCGATCAGGCCGGGGACGATCAGAAAGCCCCCGCCGATGCCGAAGAAGCCCGAGAACAGACCGGTGCCGAGGCCGTAGCCCAGCACCTTCGGCGCCTTTTCCCGGTTGCACTCCGCCCCCGGGTTGCCCGTGTCACCGCGCCCGCGCAGCATCAGGACGCCGACGACGACCATGACCAGTGCGAACAGGAACAGGAGCTTGCCGCCGTCGACGGCCTTGCCCGCGGTAGAGCCGAACAGGGCGCCGATGACGCCGGCGGTCGCATACATGCCGCCACAGCGCCATTTGACGTTATGCGCCCTTGCATGGCCGATCAGCCCCGTGGCGGCGTTAGCCGCGACGGCGAACGCGCTCGTGCCGATGGCGAGATGGGCGTCGGGCACGCGCACCAGATAGACCATGAGTGGGACGGCGAGGATCGAGCCGCCCCCGCCGACAAGCCCGAGGGTAAAGCCCACCAGGCTGCCGGATAACGCACCCAGCAGATACTGGATCGGTTCGAGGGTCATGCCGCTTTGCCGATCTTATGCGGAGCCGCCATCCATTCATGGCCTTTCAGCATGCCTTGCCAGTAAATCGGGGGCAGCATCCGCTCCTTCAGGAACCAGGCAGCGCGCGTCGGGCGCGTGCCGTTCAGCAGCCACGACGGAAAGCTGGGGAGCAGTTTTCCACCATAGCCGAACTCGGCGAGGACGATCTTGCCGCGCTCGACGGTGAGCGGGCACGACCCATAGCCGTCATAGTCGACAACAGGAGGCTTGCCTTCGAGTGCGGCGAGCGCGTTGACCGCCACCACGGGTGCCTGCTTGCGGGCTGCCGCAGCCGTCTTCGCATTGCTCGTCCCCGCAGCATCGCCCAAGGCAAAGACGTTGTCGTATCGCTTGTGGCGCAGCGTCGCCTCATCGACCTCGACGAAGCCGTTTGCCGCCGCGAGCGAACTTTTGGCAACGACGTCATGCGACACCTGCGGCGGCACGACGTGGAGCATGTCGAACCCGCGCTCGATCCGCTCGCTGACACCGTTCTGCTTGCGCTCGAAGGTGGCAATACGCCGATCGGCGTCGACCGCGACGAGGTTGGATTCGAGCTTGAGGTTGATCCTATACTTCTCGACATATTCCATCAGCGCAGGGACATAGGTCGCGACGCCGAACAGCGCCGCACCGGCGTTGTGAAATTCGACGTCGATCGCGGGGAGAACACCGCGTTCGCGCCAGATGTCGCAGGACAGGTACATCGCCTTTTGAGGCGCGCCGGCGCACTTGATCGGCATCGGCGGTTGCGAGAACAGCGCGCGTCCCCGCTGCAATTCCTGGACAAGCTGGTAGGTGTAGGGCGCCAGATCGTAGCGGTAGTTGGACGTGACCCCGTTGCGGCCCAACGCTTCGGTAAGCCCCGCGATCTTCTCCCACGCCAAACGCAGGCCGGGGGCGACGATCAGGACACGATAGGCGATCGTATCCCCGTCGCCCAGGGTGATCGCCTGACGCTCGGGGTCGATGGTGATCGCCGGCAGCCGGATCCATTCGACGCCCTTGGGCATGACATCGGCTTCGGCCTTGCGGGTCTGTTCGGGGGTGAAAACGCCTGCCCCGACTAACGTCCAACCGGGCTGGTAATAATGGTCCCGGGCCGCATCGACGACCGCGATCGACACCTTGGCGTTACGTTTCAGGATGCTGGCGGCGGTTGCGATGCCCGCAGCTCCGCCTCCGATGATGACGATGTCGTAGGTCATTTGCCGGTTCTTTCGGACCGGCGAGCGAGCGCCGGCTTCAGATCGGCCAGGTCGTACCCGGCTGCCTTGGCCTGACCGACGATCGTTTCGGGATCGGCATGACTCGCCTCCGCCAGCGCCCATAGGGTAGCCGCCCGCGTGCCGCTTCGGCAGAAGCCGAGCGTCGGTCCCGGCAGCGCAGTCAGCGCTTCCTTCATCCGGTCCGCATCGGCATCGGTCGCCTTGCCCGGCACGATCGGGACATGGGCGAACGCAAGGCCGTGTTCTTCGGCGATCCGGGCCATCTCGTGTGCGCTCGGCTGTCCCTGCTCCTCGCCATTTGGCCGGCTCGAAACGATCGAGCGAAACCCCGCCTGTGCGGCGGCAGCGACATCATCCCGGGTGAGCTGGGGAGCAGCCGAGAAGGACGGTGTGATCTTCTTGAAGGCCATGTAATGTCTCCTGTCCGGTCACGCCGAACGGCGTGGGATGAGTGCGAAGCGGTGGATGGCTGCGCCGAGCGCCATTGCAGCGGTGAAGAGCAGCGCGGGGGCAGGCTGGATCGCGAGCGCGGCGATGGCGGGGCCGGGGCACAGGCCGACAAGGCCCCAGCCTATGCCGAACAGGGCGGCACCGCCGAGGAGGCGCGCGTCGATCGGCGACGTGGCCGGCGTATGGAATTGCTCCGCGACGATCGGCGTAGAGCGTCCACGCACGATGAGCCAGGCTATCGCCATCGGCAGGATCGCTCCCGCCATGACGAATGCCAGGGTCGGGTCCCAGGCACCGGCGACGTCGAGAAACGCCCGTACCCGCGCAGGATCGATCATGCCGGACACGGCGAGGCCGGCGCCGAACAGCGTGCCGCTGACGAGCGAAAGAAGGCTCTGGCGCATCACGATACCACTCCCGCGAGACGCATGAGGGTCACGGTGGCGATGCCGGTCGCCATGAACGTGCCGGTCGCGACGATGGACCGCGGCGACAGGCGCGACAGGCCGCAGACGCCGTGACCGCTGGTGCACCCCGCGCCGAGCCGCGTCCCGATCCCGACGATCAGCCCGGCGACGGCGATCAGCCCGAGCGACGTCGGGAAGCGAGCTTCCACATTCACATTGGCTGCGGTCAGCGCCGCGCCCAGGGGCAGCCCCGCCGTGAAAAGCAAGGCCATCATCCAAGGCGCTCCCCCTTCAGAGAGAGCGAGGACACGCGCGAACATGCCGCTGACCCCGGCGATGCGGCCGTTGCCCAGCAACATGATCGCCGCAGCGAACCCGATCATCAGGCCGCCGATGAAGCCGGCAAGCGGCATGGCATGGGGAAATCCGGGCATCACAGCGTATCCAGTGGAATCTTGAGGTAGCGGGTGCCGTTGACTTCCGGCTCCGGCAGATGGCCGCCGCGCATATTGACCTGCACCGATGGCAGGATGAGCTTGGGCATCGACAAGGTGGCGTCCCGACTGGTGCGCATCGCGACGAAGTTGTCTTCGTCCACCCCCTCATGAACGTGGACGTTGCCGACGCGCTGCGCGCCCACGGTCGTCTCCCAGACATACCGGTCGCGCCCCGCAGCCTTGTAGTCGTGGCACAGGAACAGCCGCGTCTCGTCGGGCAACTGCATCAGTCGACGGATCGAGCGGAATAGCTGGCGCGCATCACCACCGGGGAAGTCTGCGCGTGCGGTGCCGTAGTCCGGCATGAACAGGGTATCGCCGGTGAAGACTGCGTCGCCGATGACATAGGCCATATCGGCGGGGGTGTGCCCCGGCACATGCAGCGCGATGGCCTCGATGTCGCCGATCGTAAAACGGTCGCCATCGTCGAACAGGTGGTCGAACTCGGAGCCGTCCCGTTCGAAGTCGGTGCCGGCGTTGAAAATCTTGCCGAAGACGTTCTGCACGCGAATGATGTCGCGGCCGATCGCGAGCTGACCGCCCAGCGCCTTTTGCAGATAGGGCGCCGCAGACAGGTGGTCGGCATGAGCATGGGTTTCGAGCAGCCAGTCGACCGAAAGGCCGTGCTCCCGCACATAAGCGATTACCGCATCCGCCGACGCCGTATTGGTGCGACCGGCCGCAGCGTCGAAGTTCAGGACACTGTCAACGATCGCCGCCTTTCGCGTGGCGGGGTCCCAGACGACGTAGGTCGCGGTGTTGGTCGGCTCGTCGAAGAACGAGTGAACGACCGGCGATACCGCCGCCTTCGCACGTTCAATCTGCGCAACTGCCTCATTCAACGCCGATTCCACGATCGCCTCCAATTATTGATTTCATGGTTTATGTAGTTGTGTAATCCGCTTGCGTCAACGGGCTGCCCGTGCCATCTGAAAAGCATGGAAACGATGGATGCAGACGTACCGCGCTCGTTGCGCATCGGGGACGCGGCCCCGAATTTCACCGCCCGCACGACGCAGGGCGCGATGTCGCTCGATCAGTATCGTGGTCGTTGGGTCGTGTTCTTTTCGCACCCGGCTGATTTCACGCCGGTCTGCACCAGCGAGTTCGTGGCCCTGGCGAAGGCCGCACCGCAATTCGAGGAGCTCGACTGCGCCTTGCTCGGGCTGTCGGTTGACAGCCTGTATTCGCATGTCGCCTGGTTGCGCGCGATCAAGGATGTCTTCGGTGTAGAGGTGCCGTTCCCGGTCGTGGAAGACCCGTCGATGGCGGTGGGTTACGCCTATGGCATGCTTGACGAACAGGCCGGCGACGCCTCGGCCGTGCGCGCGACCTATTTCATCGATCCTGAGGGCATCATCCGTGCGCTCAACTGGTATCCGATGAACGTCGGGCGATCGGTCGACGAGATGCTCCGCACGGTGAGGGCATTGCAGCGATCGGCCGATGGGCAGGCCTATACGCCGGCCGACTGGCAGCCGGGTGACGACGTCCTGCTCCCGCCCGCCTTGCCGTGCAGCGCCGGTGCCGACTGGTTTCATCAGTTGAAGGCCGATCGATGACGGCGATCCATCAATCCCGCGCGATCGCCGATGCGGCGGTCGAAAAGCTGCGCGTGTTCGCTCAACCCCAGCGCCTCATGATCCTGTCCTATCTGCTGGGCGGTGAGCGGCAGGTTGCGGACATAGAGGCTGCGACCGGCGTGACCCAGCCGGCCCTCAGCCAGCAGCTTGCCGAGCTGCGCCGCGCCGAGCTGGTGAAGACGAGACGCGAGGCAAAGCAGGTCCATTACCGGCTCGCCGATGACGCAGCCGCAATGTGCGTGCGCACGCTCGAGGCGATATTCGGCGCCGATGATCTAGCCGTGCATGAGGCAGCGCCCGCTTCCCGACCGTCGCGAGCGCGCGGGGCGTCGGCTGCCACGCGGCCGCAAAATATAGGCGCAGCCGTATTTGCGAGGGTCGGATAATCATTCCGGTTTCGAAAGGACAAACCAGATGCGGCTTCCCGCTATCGCAGTTGCAGGATGCTTGGCCGTCATGAGCAGTGCCGGGTCAGCAGGCGTCACCGCGCAACAACCCGTGATTGCCGGCTATGGCAGGATCACGCCGGTAGAAGGCGCGGTTGAGCGGCCGGACCACTCGCTGCGATATCGTGTGCTGTTCAGTGTGACGAAGGCGGCGTCATCTCCCGACAAGGTCAATCCCTCGCTGGAGAAGGTCGCACGCTTCCTGAACCTGCTCGGGGCGGACGGCGTGCGGCCGGCACAGGGAGATGTGATCGTGATCGTCCACGGGCCGGCGACACCGATTATTGCCGATGATGAGGCATATGCGACGAAAACCGGTGCCACGACGAACCCCAATCTTGCCTTGATAGCGGCGCTAAGGCGGGCAGGCGTGTCCGTTCGAGTGTGCAGCCAGGCTTTAGTCGGGAATGGGATCGCTCCGGTCACGGTCGATAAGGCTATCGAAGTCGATGTCTCGGCTCTCACCACAATGGCGACATTGCAGATACGTGGTTGGGCGCTGATCCCTGACTGATCGTACCGAACTTCCTGTTTTATCATTCCAGTCCGTAACGCGGCCGGTGTCACAACCGTCCGGTTGTGACACCTGCGTAGCACCCCAGCTTTTCCGCGGGTCTACAGGTGTCGGAACCCCGTGTCAGAATGGCAGGTTGGAAGCGACTATGCGCGATTATCCTGCGGTGATACCCAGGATGCCGCTCTGCTGCTCCACGCGGAGACCAATCCGCGGTGGGGTTCGGTCTGCCACGACCCGCAGGTAAAACATGTACGGTACTCAACTAGTCTTCTGCGGCTGAGCGGCCCTTGAGCGGTGGAGCGCGGTCACGCGCTTGACGTGGGCGATGCTGCACCCGGCGAGCTCCGCGGTCTTCGCGATGCTCATGCCCGCCTCGCGCAGACCTACGATGCGCCGGTGGTGGGCGAGGTCCGGCTTGCGGCCGGTGTACCGCCCCGCCCGCTTGGCAATCTCGATGCCCTCGCGTTGCCGCTCGCGCCGGGTCTCGTAGTCATCCCGCGCCGTCTGCAGCGCGACCCGCAGCAGCATGTCCTGCACCGCCTCCAGCACGATGCGCGCCACGCCTGCGCTATCAGCTACCAAGTCCGACAGGTCCACAATGCCCGGCACCGCCAGCCGAGCCCCCCTGCCCCGGATAGCATCCACCAGCAGTTCCGCTTCCTGCAGAGGCAGGCGGCTGATGCGGTCGATCTTCTCGGCCACCACCACCTCGCCCGGCTGCAGGTCCGCCACCATGCGCAGCAGCTCCGGCCGGTCCGGTCGCGCGCCCGACGCCTTCTCCCGGTATACGGCCGCGACATAAAAGCCGGCCGCCCGCGCACCAGCCACAATGCTCTCCTGCCGCGTCAGGTCCTGCTCGTCCGTGCTTACCCGCAAATACACCCGCGCCGCCCTAACCTCGCTGCCTGCCACCTGCTCATCACTCCTACTTGGCGTTGTTGGGTATACCCTTGTGAGCCAGTCATGCAGCAGTTGGCTCAGAACAGCAACTACCGGTCCTACGTAGCCTAGCTAAGCGGACCGGGTCTAAGTAGCTGCTCCATCATCGATGAACGCTCGTTCGGTGATCGGCCGTGTATCGATCCCTGCCTCCACGCTGGCGTCAGACTTTGCTCTCCGGTATAAGACCGTTGGACAGGTCTGAGCAGCGGGTTTGGTGCAGATGGAAGCACAGAGGGTCAAGATCGTGGACGGTGGTAAGCTCGTGATCCCGGCGGCAATGCGCCGTGAGCTCGGGATCACCACGGGTGACACCGTTCTCGTCGATGTGGACGATGGCGAGTTGCGGGTACGTTCCGTACCTAAGGCACTTGAGCGCGCTCGCGCGATCCTGCGCAAGTATGTGCCCGAAGGCGTCGGCTTGGCTGACGAGCTGATCGCGGAGCGTCGGCGTGAGGCGGAGCGTGAGTAGCAAAGTCGTACTCGACGCTTCCGCCCTGCTCTGCCTTCTGAACGATGAACCCGGGGCTGATCGGGTAGTCGACGTCCTGACCCGCAGCATCATCGGAACAGCCAACCTCGCAGAGGTCGTCTCCAAGCTACGGGACCGGGGATTGTCGCTCGACGAGGTGCGTGAGGCGCTCGGCGGGCTCCACCTCGACGTTCGGCCGCTCTCTCCCGCCCAGGCGCTTATTATAGGCGACTTGCGGCCAGCAACGAAGGCGCTTGGCCTATCGCTTGGCGACCGGGCGTGCCTTGCGTTGGCAATCGACCTGCAGGCTGAGATGTTCACGACGGACGGACCTCTGGCGAGCGCGGATGCCGGCATCACCATCACCAATGTGCGATCGCGGTAGTCGCGCATTCGTGCTTTTGGGTGCGGCGAACCGATGGGTGCGCAGAAAGGGTCTATGTGACTGAAAGGCAGCGGGTAAGTGCTCAATCTCGAGCGGTCTGCTCAATAGCGGCCTTCGGCGGGCTTACGATGCAAACTGACGTAGTTAGGGCCCGCCCAGCGGCGCTTGATCGAACTTCTGTGTTCCCTATCCGTTCTTTTGACGGTACAGTAGGCTTAGTGCGGGCAGGACCGGTGAGCCATGGCTGACACCGAAATCGAATGGACGGATGCCACCTGGAACCCGGTCGCCGGATGCTCGATCGTGAGCGCCGGATGCAGCCATTGCTACGCAATGGAGATGGCCCGTCGTCTCGAGGCGATGGGCGTCGGCAAGTACGCAGGACTTACACGGCGTAGTGGTCGCCGTACCATCTGGCAGGGCTTGGTGCGCGAGGACCAGGCCGCGCTGACGATCCCCCACCGATGGAGAAAACCCCGCAAAATCTTCGTGAACTCGATGAGCGACCTGTTTCACGAGGGCGTCAGCGACGCGTTCATTCAAGCGGTATGGCAGGTCATGCGCGAGACGCCGCGCCACCACTATCAGATCCTCACCAAACGCCCCGAGCGCATGGCAGCAGTCGTCACTCGTCTTATTGGCGACGTTCTGCCGAATGTCTGGTTGGGCACCAGCATTGAGGACGCCGAGGTGGTAGCGCGTGTCGACCACCTCCGCGCGGTGCCCGCTGCGATCCGCTTCATTTCATTCGAGCCGCTGATTGGGCCAGTTGGCACCATCGATCTCGCCGGAATCGATTGGGCGATCGTGGGCGGCGAAAGCGGTCGGTCGGCGCGGCCCATTCGGGAGGCGTGGGTGGATGAACTCCACCAGCAATGCCTCGCCTACGACACTGCCTTCTTCTTCAAGCAATGGGGCACCTGGGGCAAGGACAATAAGCGGCGTTCCAAAAAGGCGAACGGGCGCGAGTACCGCGGTCGGACGTGGGATGAGATGCCGACCGGCTTTACCGCGGCGCTCTAACGAGCTCGAAACAGCAGGATTGGAATGGCCGAAAAACCGTACAGCTGGGCAAGTGGCGCGACACTCGAGGACCACTCCCGCCGCAAGCACAAGATCCTCCGCGAGTACTTCGCGAACTATCTGGGCGTGCGCTGCCAGCTTCCACAGCAGACCCAATTTCGCCTCGCGATCGTTGACGGGTTTGCGGGCGGCGGTCGCTATGCCTGCGGAACGCCTGGGTCGCCGCTCATCTTCATCGAGGAACTGCGGCGCGCGATCGACACGATCAACACAATGCGCGCGGCGCAGGGGTTCGGTCTCGTGTCAATGGAATGTCTGCTGGTGCTCAACGACCAGAGCCCGGCAGCGATCGACAGTGTCAATCGGCGTCCAAAAAGGACCCCCTATCGGCGTCCAAAAGGGACCCCCTTCGTCGAGCAGCGTGACGGGTATGACGGGTGCACCGTTCGCGCTGGTTGCGGCGTAGGGCGGGCGTAGCCCGACCGGAGGCGCAACCAGCGCGAAGCGTTCTCTGCCGGTGGTCCTGGGCGTCAGCTTCGATGTTTGAAGCGCCAGCTGTCGTTGCCGGTTTCGACGATGTCGCAATGGTGGGTAATACGGTCGAGCAGTGCGGTGGTCATCTTGGGGTCGCCAAAGACGGTCGGCCACTCGCCAAAGGCGAGGTTCGTGGTGACGATGACGGAGGTCTGCTCGTAGAGCTTGCTGACGAGGTGGAAGAGCAGTTGACCGCCCGAGCGTGCAAACGGCAGGTAGCCAAGCTCGTCGAGCACCACGAGGTCGAGGCGCGAGAGCTGGGCCGCCAGCGTGCCGGCCTTGCCAAGGCGCGTTTCCTCCTCGAGCCGGTTCACCAGGTCCACTGTGTTGAAGTAGCGTCCGCGGGCGCCGGCTCGTACCACATTGGCAGTGATGGCGGTGGCGAGATGCGTCTTGCCGGTACCCGTTCCACCGACCAGCACGACGTTGCGTCGGCCCGGAAGAAACGAGCCGCTGTACAGCGAGCGCACCAGTCCCTCGTTGATGGGAGTGTCGCCGAAGACGAAGGCGTCGAGGTCCTTCACCGCGGGCAACCTGGCGGCCGACATCCGGTAACGGACCGAGGCTGCATGGCGGTGCGTCGCCTCGGCACGCAGCAGGTCGGTCAGGACCTCCATGGTCGTGCGCTTGCGCTGGAGACCGGTAGTGACCGCCTCGTCGAAAGCGCCAGCCATGCCCTTCAGCCCCAACTCGGTCATGGCCGTCATCATCTCATGCCGCTGCATGGAGGCCTCGCAGGCTGTCATAGCGGTTGCAGTCGGCGCGGGGCGGATGGCGCAGCGCCAGGTCTTCTGGCGTGACAATAGTCAGCGGTCGCGGCGGTTCGCGCCGGCGGGCCAGGATGTTGACGATGACGTCGTCGCTGGCCACGCCGGCCAGCAATGCTTCGCGCACGGCCGCTTCCACCGCCTCGAGTCCGTCGTCGAGCACCGCGGCCAGCACCCGCACGAACCGCCGGTCGGCATCGTCACCGACGCCAAGCTTGCGCCGCAGTCGTGCCAGCGCAGGTGGCAGCTCCCAGCCTTGGAACGGCGCGCCGTTCCGCAGGGCGCCCGGCTTGGTCGCCAACACCGGCAGATAATGCCACGGGTCGTAGATGGTCCGGTCCCGGCCGAAAAACCGGGGATGGTCGGCGACGACTTCCCCGTCGCAGCGCACGACGATGCGGTCGGCATAGGCGCGGACCTGAACGGCACGTCGCACTACCCTGGCAGAAACGGAGTAGCGGTTGCGGTCGAAGCTGATGAGGCATGTGCCGCTTACCGCATGCTCGCTCTCATGAAAGCCGTCGAAGGGTGCGGCAACAGGCTGGAGCACGCTGCGCTCGGCAGCCCAGGCCTGAGCAACCGTCAGTTCCTTCTGCTCGGGATGCTGGTGCAACTCTGCCCAGCGCCGACACTCGGCCTCCAGCCAACCGTTCAGCTCCTCGAGGCTGGTAAATCGCAGGCGTGGCTGGAAGAAGCGGCCGCGTGCGGTTTGCACCTGGTTCTCGACCTGACCTTTCTCCCAGCCCGACGCCGGCGAGCAGGCGGTCGGCTCGACCATGTAATGGTTGGCCATGACCAGGAAGCGCCGGTTGAAGACACGCTCCTTGCCCGTGAACACGCTCGTGACCGCCGTCTTCATGTTGTCGTAGATGCCGCGCGTCGGCACACCTCCGAAGAAGGCAAACGCCCGCGCATGCGCGTCGAACAGCATCTCCTGTGTCTCGCGGGGATAGGCTCGCACATACATTGCCCGCGACGCGCATAGCCGGACATGCGCGACCTTCACCCGCATCGGCTTGCCCGAAATCTCCACGTCCTCGTGGCTCCAGTCGAACTGGTAAGCCTCGCCCGGCCGGAACAGCAGCGGGATGAACGCCGGCGCATTCATCACATCGCGACGTCGCGCCCGGCGCCAGCGGGCCGCATAACGCCGCACCGCGTCGTACGAGCCGTCGAACCCCTCGCGCAGCAGCAGGTCGTGGATGCGCGTGAGGCGCAGCTTCTCGCGCCGCGGCCGTGCCTCATCTTCCTCCAGCAACGCATCCAGTCGCGCCTGAAATGGCCCCAGCTTCGGCAGCGGCTGTACCTCCCGACGATACCCCATGTCCGCTTCCGGCGCCCGGATCGCCTTGCGCACCACCTTGCGCGACAGGTGCAGGTCCCGCGCTATCGCCTTGATGGCCTTCCCCGACGCGTGCTCGCGCCGGATCCTCAACACCGTCTCCAATACCAGCATCCCGATCTCGCCGCCTGACACACCGCCAAGCGAACAGCCTAGACCAACGGGATGAGGGGTCCCTTTTCGACGCCGATCACCCCGCTACCGGGGTCCCTTTTCCACGCCGATCCACATCCATGACCTCTCCTGTTGTGAAGTCACGTAGATCCAGGAGCAGATCGGGGCGGACCTCGCCCGCACTCGTCGCGACGTCGAAGAGCAGCCTCTTGAACCCGATGCCGATGCCACGCCGGCGGAGTCGGTATTGCAGATCGAGCAGACCCACGATGGTCTCGCGCTCCGCTGCATTATGCACGGCAATGAAGTTGGAGGGGCGAGCGACAGGCTGCGCATACGCCCGAAGCGCAGCATAGCCCTCGCGCGGGTTATGTTCGCCGATCACTGCAAGGACCAGGAACGGAGGCCCGATCCGGCGCTGATGAACGCCGATGTGCCTGATGCGATTTTTCACGATGAGCTCGCGTCCGCCCGCCAGCGTCACCGTCGTTCCCGAAATATCGACGGCGTAGAGCAGGAGGAATGCCTGCGGCGCATGTTCGGCGGGCCAGTGGCGCGCCGCCTCGCGCAGCTTCGCGAAGACGATGCCGCGTTCGTAGGGGTCTATATGGGTGTAGAGGTGGCGTGCGAGCGGGATGCCGGGAGCTATCTCGACGCGCTCGGCCGCGCTGCGCAGCCGTCCGAACTCCAGCGCCATCGACGCCTCACGAGGTTCTCCCCTACCCAGCGGCTCGACAACGTTGACCCGAGCCATTTCCATTAGCTGCCAGAGCAGGCGCGCAAGGCGCGGTATCGCAACGCCGCGCGTGCGATCATCTGGCTCGTCGTCTTCAGGAAGCTGGGCGAGCTTCTCAGGCGCGAGCCGGTGCGCGGAGAAGAGACCGTCTGGCTCGTTGATGGTGCGCGGCGTCGCGGTCGCCTTCTCGCGGATGCGGGGAGGTGCTTGTTCGCGAAAGAACGGGCAGTCGACATGGTGCTCCGGTCGCCGCTGCCGGATGCTCGTAAGGCGCCTGAGGTAGTATGTCTCGGCCTCAGACAGATAGGCTGGCGATAGCAGTGGTGGGTCAGCCGCGTCCCCGAGGCAGTCGCATGCGATCCACTGATGATGATCGCGCGCTTTGACCACCATGATGACCGAAGCCCGATGATCGCTGTCTTCGCCATCGCCGCTGTACCAGCGCACCAACGCGCGTCGCACGACGTCAGGGACGCCGGTGCGTGACGTAAGCCCTCTGGTGTCGCGCGGTACGAGCCACATGAGCGGGATCATATCGGAAGATCAGAGGGTGAAAAGGTGCCGATGAACACTTGCAAGGTCGCAGATGTTCACGTTACGTTCGGACGACAGGAGGATTAGGTCATGAAGCTTCAAGATTTCACCGGGCCGATCGATCTCGACCTCACGTTGCGCGACGCCTCGCTCAACCCCGATGTCCGACCGACCCGCCGCGCCATCGCCGCGGCCTCGATCGGTATCGAGCCGGAAGATGCCTACTATTCCGTGCGTGAGCTGCGGGAGGCATGCGAGTGGATCCACGAGGGCGACCCTGCCGGCAAGGCGAAGCTGGCGCAGATGCTCGGCAATCGCTGCGACGATTATCAGCGGTGCATCTACTACAATCTCGCGGGTCGTGGCGTGTGTGTGCTGATCGACGATCTGCTGTGGCTGGAGGCGCTGCTGCTCGGACGGGGACGCGTGGCAGGGTATCTGCATCGCACGAAGGCGCCGAAGCGGATCGCGCCGGCTCCCTACGTGGCGGCCGAGCCCGATGGCCCGGTTGGCCGTTTCGAGGCCGAGTTTGCGATCGGCGCCTCCTGGTCGCACGACCCGGGTCCCGACTACGATCCGATCGATCGTCCAGCAAAGCGCGATCGCCCGGCATAGGGCTGGAGCCTACCAAACAAAAAAAGCGGTCCGGCATCGTCAGCCGGACCGCTTTGTGTAGCGGGTACAGGCATCAGGCCCGCTCGCATGTGAGGCGTTCCCCGCGACGCCATTTCTCGGGATCGATCCAGGCGCCGGCATGGGCGCCTCGCTTGTTGGTCCTCGCATCCTCGTAAGCGCTCATATACCGCCCGGCGCGATCCGGATCGCTCCTGAGATACTTCGTGGCCGGCACCGCCCACCCCTGAGCGATCAGTTGCTCGCCCAGGTCAGAGCCGTTCACACTGACCACGGCAACCGGTCGACCGTAGCTGCTACTGCCAACCAAACGGATCGTCGCCTCCCCCGAGCGGAGCATGCGGGCGGTCGCGTCTTGCGCGAGCTTGCCGCAAGGATAGCAGCCGCTGGAGATCTGGCAGAGTTGCTTCCGCTCGAAGGCGTCCGCCCCTGAGAACCGGAAGTCAATGCTAATGGTGTCGCCGTCCAGCGCGCGGCCTCGTCCGGTGAGATCCTGTGCGGGCTCGTGCCCGGGCTCGGCTGCCCCGCAGGCCGCAAGTGCGACAAGGGCAAGGAGGATCGCCGTCTTCATGCGTAACGCAGCTCGAGCTCGACGTTCGGATCGTCGACGAGCGCCGGGATGACCCGGAAGGGCTGAAGGATATCTCCGGTACGCACGACCGAGACTTGGCGCGCCCCAGCGTCGAACATGCGGGCGGCGACAGCCTGCGCGTTGGCGCGGCTGCATAGATGCGATCGCTTGGGGCTGATCGGAGCGGTGAGGTCATCGTGACGAAGCATGGGATTGATCCTGATGCTGGACGGCTCGGCGATCAACCGAACACCGTCTTGTGGACGCGGGTCTGGGTCGGCGGGGGAACGATGGTCCACGGCATGTCGCGCAAGCCAGAAATACGATAACCCGGAAAATCGGAACCGAGCTTGGCGAGCGCGATCTTTCGGCCGCGCTTGTGGACGACGAAGTCAGTGCCCTCGTGCCCGTCAACGAACTTGATGGGGTGTGGCAGCCGGATGTGCATGCCGTGCTCGAGCGGCCGCTCGGATCGCTGGGCGAGGCGGTCGAGGCAGCGGCGCCGCCAGTTGAGCGCCGAGGCGTTGTCGGTGTCGCCGAGCAGGGAGAGGATACGCTCGGGGCACGCGGCCTCGTTCGGCCCCATCGTCTCGTCCATATCCTTGTAGGCGAAGACGAAGCCGTCCTTTGCGCGGGGGTTCCAGCTGACCAGGCACACGACGGCGATGGTGGGCTCGTCGATGCCGTCGGTGCTGGGCGTGACGGCCGCGTACCAGACCTTGTTTCGCAGGCACGACGAAGCGACGACGCGCAGCGCCCTGCCCTTCCCCTCCGCGTCGCGCCGGTCGTACGTGAATTGCGCGTCGAGATAACTTTTGGGCGTCGAATGAGGGGTCATCGATGACCGTGGCATGCTGAGCCAACCCATGGCGATGTTCCTTGCTTATAGGGGTCGGAGACGGACCCGATCAGTCCGCCAGGAGCGCCGGCGCCGGCGCTGACGTCGTCAGCCGCAGCTCTCGCTGCAGTCGTTCAGCGAAACGCTCGGTCGCGAGCAGCTCGCGTGCCATGGCGTAGCGGGCGCGATCACCCAGATGGTCGTGACGGCCGCGAACACGACGATAGTTGACCTCGTGGCCGGGACCGAGTGCGGTCAGCGAGAGTTGCACGCGCACCTCGTCGGTGTGGAGCGTGATCTCGCCGGATTGAGACGCGTGGCCGCGGTTCGATCGAAGGTCGTAATCGCCCTCGCTCAGTCCGAGTGCGACAGCGAGGCGGTGCAGGGCCGCGCGTCCTTCGACATGGAAGAGATCCTTCGCAGCCGCATCGTAGGCGACGCCCCGGATAGCGAGCGTGGCGAGTGCCGGGTGCTTCTTCAGCTCGGCGATCTTGTCCTCGCAGCGGCGTCGCAGAAGAGAGTCATCGGATCCGGCTCCGGCGATGTGGCCGAGGTGACGCGCGAGGAGCAGCACGCCGGGATCTGCGTCGAACGGCACGCCGGCGTTGCGACAATCGTCGATAGCGGTGGTGACGGCGTGCAACGCAGCGACGATGGTCGTCAGCGCGCTTGGATCGAGTGCCTGCTGGTGGCGGAAGGCGACGTCGTAGGGCATCGTGGAGGTCTCCCGAGCGCCACATCGCGCTCGAAACCTCGCTCCCCCTTCCCTCTTCTCCCCCGGCTGGATCACGGTGCTCGGAGGTTAATGGCGCTCACGTCGACCGGAACGATCCACGCCCTAGTCGGAAGGCCCCCACGACGGTCCCGCCATCCCAGTGCCCGCCGAGGATCCCACGCCGTGGCACGCTTGCGACGGGGTAGCGTCGCGCCGCGAGCAGTCGGGCTCGTCGCGTGTCGCGGTCGACAGGCGTGTCGGTCATGAAGTGAGTCGCGAAACGAAGGGGAAGCATGGGTCACCTCCTATCGGGCAGCTGCAAGCAATGTCGGCTTCACAGCATTAGGCCAAGCGGGTCGCTGGAATGGGCAGCGGCATCGAAGCCACGATGCCAGGCACCTGCCAGTCGGCTGCCGCGGCGGTAGCAGCACGCGGAATTGCCCATCACCTGGGCGCGCCAGCCCGCCTTCTCTGCCTCCCATTCGGCATTCGGAGGACTGGGCGCCAGTAGGTCGAGGAGATGGTGCGTCACCTCCCGCCGGCCAACTCGTCGGCTGCGATCATGATGGTGATCGCTTCCTCGAGCGCGGCGTCATCGCCATTGACCACGCGCGCTGCGGGCTTTTGACGCTTGATCGCGGACGCCACGGTTTCGGCCGGTCGGCCCTTGAGCGCGTAGGACCAGACCTTTCCATCCTCGATGACGACGAGGTTCTTGCGGAAGGTGCGCCGGAGCCGCTTGGCTTCCTCGATCCGGGTCATCAGTGCGGCGACCTCGAACTCCAGCGTGTGCTTCAGCACAGTGTCTCCGAAGCGGGTTGGCGCGCGGTTGGCGGCGAGCCACACGTCGACGTCGGCTTCGCTGAGCGAGCCTACCGGATGGAACATGTCGGCCGCGCCATGACCATGGTTGGACGCGAGGAAAGCGCGCTGCCCATCCACCCAGATCTCGGCGCTGTAGCAGGTCGTCTCCTCCGACAGCGCGGCGACGATCTTCAGCTTGCGCAGCTCGATGTGCATGGTCTGGGCTCCTGTGATGACGCGCGGTCATGCCGCGAGCGCTTGCATGTTGCGGGCTTGAGACCCCTCGTCAGCGGCGTCCTTGAGCCACGCGACGGCCTGCTCGGCCTTCGACGCGGCCTTGATGATCGCGCTCGAATCTCCCTTCAGGATGCGCAGCCAGTGATCGATGTAGCTGGCGTGGTTGTCGTGCAGTTCGCCTGGGAGGCCGAGGTCGGCGCAGATGAGGCACTGCCCGATCGAGGCGACGAGCTCCTCGAAAGCGTAGGCTTGATCGCCGAACTTCTTGCCGAACTCGCGATTGAGCCGCGACTGCGCGCCCGAATAATGAACGTATTCGTGGCCGAGGGTGCTGGCGTAATGATCGTCCGACCGGAACATCGTCCGGTGCGGCATCTGGATGTAATCTCCGATCGGCGAGAAAAACGCCTGGTCGCCACCATGCCGCACGGTAGCGGGCAGCGCGTCGAAGAAACCGTCGATAGCGGCACGATGCACGCTTTCGACCCGCGGTTCGGGCGGCGCGGCGACCGGATAGTAATAGACCGGCAGGCCGTCGATCTGCTCGACGTTGAAGACGGTGTAGGAGCGAAGGAAGCGGATGTTCTTGTTCGCCTCCTCACCCGTCACGCGATCGGTCTCAGTCTTCGAGAAGCTCGAGAAATAGACGCTGTGCGAACCGTGCTCGCCGCGGCGAACCTGGCCACCGAGTTCTTCGGCCTGACGGTAGGTCATCCAGGTACGCGCGGAGTAGCCGCGTGCGTCACCGATCGCCCAGAGGTAGAGATTGTTGATGCCGGTGTACGGCGTGCCGCAATGGCGCAGCGGGCGCCCCCCGGCGCCGGTGAGGCCCCACGGGCGAGACCATGGCAAGACGCCGGACTCGAGCTTCTGGATGATGAGGCTGGTGATTTCGGCCGCGACGTCGCGGCGCGGTTTGTCGACGGGTTTCCGACGAAAGGTCATGTCTAGGTCTCCCTTGTAACGGCAATTGGCGGCCGCCCCTTTGTGGAAGACGACCGCCAGTCAGGCCCGGGAGGTCCCAGGCCGCGGGTTGGCGTTGGACCTATTCGGCCGCGATCAGCGCCTGGTCGTCGTTGACCGAGCCGAGCGCGCCCTCCGCCTCGTCGCCATCGCCATCGGCGGGATCCTCGATGTCATCGCCGCTGGTGACATCGTCCTGCGCCGTCTCGGAAGCTTCATCATCGACGCTCTCGTCGAACTCGGCGTCGGCGACCGCGGCCACCACGTCGAAGCGCATCGCGTCCGGCACCCAGGCAAGGGCGGCTTCCTTGGTCTCCGCCTCGGTGATGGCCTCACCGGCGAACAGCTTCTCGCACGACGTCGAGATCTCGCCCTTCTTGGAGCCGACATAGCGTGCCGCCAGCACTGGCCCACCCACGTCGGTGAGAAGGGCGAGCAGCGTCCCCTTCGACACACGGTCGAAGAAGTTTGCTGAGGTCGGCCGCCACCATTTGGCGACGTCGATCTCGAGGATCGAGGCGAGGCGGGCGTGGAGCGGATTGGTCTTCGCCGAGCTGTAATCGGGCTTCGCCTCGAGCGACGACGCAACGGTGAGGGCCAACCAGGATGCCTTGGCATCGTCATCGAGTGCCCGGAATGCCTCGAACCGTTCGACCGGGCTGCTCGACGTGGTCCAATCGCTGTTCAACGATTCACGCGCCTCGGCGATGGCGAGCTGCGCCTGGGTCGCGGGCTGGTCCTTGGGCATCTGAGGATCCTGCGGCCGACCCGCAGTGACGGTGGTGCCATAGCGACTGTAGCTGCGGCTCTGGTCCGTCATCGCGAACAGCATGTAGTCGAGGGCCAGACCGGGGTCGGCGAGGATCGATGCCGCCAGGATGTCGCGACGCTGTACCGCGAGCTCGTCGTGGAGGCGTGCGCTCAGCGGCTTGCCGCCGGGAGCAACCGCTTCGGGCGGAAGCGACGAGGTGTCCCGAGCGCTGCGGGTCGAGCCGGACGTGCCGTCGCCGGCCGAGCCTTGGAGCGGCGTTTCGCTGAAGTAGGTGGTCTCCAGCGTCATCTTGCCGTCGCGGCCGAGGGTCAGGAAGGTGCCCACCTTGCCCCTGATTTCGTCGGAAAGAACGGGCGGTCGCGAGTGCAGCGTCTGATATTCCTCACGGAGCCGCTCGAACTCCTCCTCCAGAGCCGCGTACGCGGTCTCCTCCATCTCCTCGTCGGCCATCAGCTCCTCGAGCGTCTCGCAGCGCGCGACGATGGCGTCGGAGCGTGCGGCCTCCTCCTCGCCGAGCGGCGCGGGCTCGAGCGTGACGCGGTGCAGATCAGCGGTCGCCCCGTACAGGCTGGTGGTCGCGATCGGCCGGACCCAGGCGAGGCCCTGTTCCTCGCCGACGCGCTTCGCCTCGGCTTCCATGATCGCGGCCGCGAGCGTCTGCGCAAGCTCCGGATCCGACCAGCGATCGCCGTCCTCGCTGAACAGGTCGCACTCGACCTTGCCGCCTGCAGCCACATAGGCGTCGGCGCCAACGAGGATCGCGACCGGGTCGCTCGCCTTCATCGTATCGTTCACGATCGCGCGGCGGATCTGATCGGCGTTCACGTAGGAAGAATGGGCGTACTGCTGGAAGACGCGCTCCTGCTTGGCCTGATCCTCTGTGGAGCCGTAGGCCTTGGCCATTTCCAGCGTGATGCGTCCCTCGCTCAGCGCTTCGAAGATCGGTTCGGCGAGATTGGCGAGCCGGAGCCGGCCCTCGATGAAGCGTCGCGTCTGGCCGAACCGGTTCGCGACGGCGTCGATGTCGCCGTCGGATTTGAGGAAATGCTGAAATGCGACGCATTCCTCCGCTGCGGTCATCGGCTCGCGCTGGAAGTTCTCGGTGAGTGACACCTCCCGCAGGTCCGCGTCGTCGCCGGAGACGATTTTGACCGGCACGCCGTAGGTCGCCGCGTCGATCTCGCCAGCGTCGGCGAGCATCATCGCGCCGAGATAACGCCGATCGCCGGCGATGATCTCGTACGTTCCCTTGGGTCGTGCGGCGGTAACGAGCAGGTTCTGCATGATGCCACGCGCACGGATGCTCGAGGCCATCGCCTCGATGTTCCGGGGCGGGGTGGTACGGACGTTCTTCTCGGAGCGCTTCAGCTTCGCGAGTGGCACGGTCTGGGTCATCGTCGTCTCCATCGGGTGCCCGGCCGCGCGACGTCTCGCCGCACCCTAACCGGACACCCTCCCGCTCCCCCTCTCCTTCCTTGTCTCGATCGCTCCGGTGCCCGCGCTCATGCGCGGGCGGCGCTTACTGGACGCCGTTGGCGGTAAGGAGGCTCCGCTCTCATCGATCGCCAAGCACACGCTGCAGGATCGCGGTCGCCTCGGGCACCGGTACGAACACGCGTGTCTTGTAGGCGATCACCTCGGTGAAGCAGCCGAGGGACTTGAGCCAGGCAAGCTGGCTGGCGGGCGCACCGACGATTTCGATCCGCGGGAGGCCGTTGACCCGCGCCCGCTTGATCTCGCAGGCGAACGGCCGCTTGAGTGGGATGACGTTGCCGTTCTCGACAGCCCGCGCGATCTCGCTGGGTGTGAGCGAGGTCTCCTCCGAGAGCCCGAGCTTGCCGAAGAGCTGGTGCAGGTCGCCGGGGAACACGATGCGGCCAAGCCACGAACGCCCCTCGGCGTCCACGATACGGCTGACCGCCAGATGTGTGCTGGGCAGCGCGGACCAGATCGGCAGGAGGAGCCCTGTTGCAAGTCGGATCGTCTCTGTGTCGACGTGATTGCGCGCCTGCTCCTCCTCTTCCGCCCACGCCTTGGCGAAGGTCTCGCGTGCGCACTCCTCCCAGGCGGTCTCATAGAGGTCGTCTGCAGCTAGGTACTCGCGGCGGGTGGGTCGCATCAGCTCGATGCGCAGCACGGGCATGCCGTCCTCCGTCATTCCGGCACGCGCCGGGGTTTTGAGGGCGACCTTCCCCGACTTGGCGTTCTTTACGAAGACCGCGGTGTCGTCGGCGTCGGCGAGACGCAGCGCTCGGTCGAGCGAGACAGGATGGCGACGACGAGCGACCTCGATCGTCAGCAGATGCGAGGTGGCACCGCTAACTGTGTCGGTTCGCAGAATGCGATCATCGAGGACGGTCGCGGTTTCCACCAGCATGGTCTCGACCCCGACATCGAGGGTGCCAGCATCCCGAGCGGCCGCAACGCGTGTCTCCACCAGCGCGAGAAACTCGTCGAAGATGACGTTCTGCAGGCCGATCGGCAGGGCTAGCAAGCGGTTGAGCCAGCGCTGAATGGGCGGGAGTTCCTCCTTCAGGACGCCATCCTGATCGGTCAGTTCGAGGCCGGTGCGATGAGTGAAATCCTGGAGGCTGGTGCTTTTCAGCTTCCCGCTCTTGAGAAGGTGATACCAGCTGATCAGGGCGGCCTTGGCGTACTCGCTTTCGAGATTGTCGGCAGGATCGAACAGGTTTTGTCCACCGGTCTGGCGCTGGCCGCGGGTGAGCGCACCGAGACTGTCGAGCCGGCGCGCAATCGTCGAGGTGAACCGCAGTTCGCCCTTGCAGTCGGTGGTGACAGGGCGGAACAGCGGAGAGCAGGCCTGATGCGTGCGATGGGTACGTCCGAGCCCCTGGATCGCGCGATCGGCGCGCCAGCCCGGTTCGAGCAAGAGGTGGACACGCTGCTCCTGGTTCAGGGCGTCGAGGCTGGCATGATACGACCGGCCGGTTCCGCCTGCGTCGGAGAAAACGAGGATGCGCTTGGTGCCGGCCATGAACGCTGCGGCATCGGCTTGGGTCGATCTACCCGATCGCGTCTCGAGTTTCTGGGTGCCGTTCGCGGCCGGTACGAGGCGCTTGGTCCGACCCGTCACCTCGGCGACGGTGTCGTGGCCGAAGTAAGTGAGGACGCCATCGAGCACCGCGGCGATCGGCGGGAGAGCGCAGAGCTGCTCGATGAGATCGTCCCGCGCGGCTTCGGCCTCCGGATTGGTGACCGCGTGACCGTCGTCGTCGATCAACGGGCGCGAGCGCACCTCGCCAGCATCGTCGCGGTAGTCCCGCATCTGCTGTACGGGAAACGCACGCGTCAGGTAGTCGATAACCGCTTCGCGCGGTGACAAGTCGATATCGAGTTCGGCGCGCTCGTCGGGCGTGAGCTCACCCAGGCGACGGTTGAGGATCGCCTCGGCGGTGCTGACCAGTTGAAGGACGACGGATTGCCCGGCATCGAGATGCTGGCGAACCGCCGCAAGTACGGTCGGTAGCTTGCATGAGAGGAGCAGCGAGCCGAAGAAGCGCTGCTTGCAGCTCTCGAACCGGGAGCGCGCTGCCGCCTTGGCGCCGGCATTCTTGGTCGCACCGTCCATCGCGTCGACCACGCCGGTGATCTCGAGCGCCTTCTCCATGTTGCGATGGATGATGCCCCAGGCATCGGCGTACCGATCGTAGACGTCGATTTGATCGGGGGTCAGTTCGTGTCGCAGGATGTCATACTCGACGCCGGCGAAGCTCAGGGCGCGCGCCGTGTAGAGGCCAGTCGCCTTGAGGTCGCGGGCGACGAGCTCCATGGCGGCGATGCCGCCTTGACGGATCTCGGAGATGAATGCCTCGCGATCGGCGAAGGATGTCTCGGGTCCCCACAGACCGAGCCGGACGGCATAGGCCAGGTTGTTGACCTCTGAGGCACCGGTGGCAGACGCGTACAGCACGCGGGCGGCCGGGAGGCGGTTCTGGAGGAGAACACCGGCTATACCTTGGAGTGAGCCCGCCTTGGTGCCCATCGCACCCTCCCCGCCGGCGACACCGCCCATCTCGTGTGCTTCGTCAAAGGCGATCACCCCATCGAAATCGTCGGCCGCCCAGGCGATGATCTGATCGAGCCGCGTTGCGTCACCCCGACCCGACCGCAGGGTCGGATAGGTGACGAACAGCACGCCCTCGCTCATCGTCACCGGCTCATCGATCTTCCAGCGCGACAGCGGCTGCACGTCAGCGGCCATGCCGCCAAGCGCCGTCCAGTCGCGAACCGCATCTGCGTGGAGCGCTTCGTTTTTCGACACCCAGATCGCCTTGCGACGCCCTGCGAGCCAGTTGTCGAGGATGATGGCAGCAACCTGGCGCCCCTTGCCCGCGCCGGTGCCGTCACCAAGGAAGAAACCCTTCCGATACTGCCGACCGGCAGCGTCGAGGACGAGCCCCACGCCTTCCTTGTCGCAGGAGAACATCCCCGGGATGAACTGCGTCCAGGCATGCCCCGCGTAGACGACGGTTTCGAGCTGCGACGACGACAGGAGGCGGTCCGACACGGTGCGCTCCGGCAGGTGCGGAACGTGCGAGGGGATGGGAGCCGGGATGGAGCCCATCGCCACAGACTCGACCAGCGAGGTCGGATGCTCGCCGGCCGCGTCGAAGACGATGCGGCTAGGCCGGTACGGCAGATAGACCCCGACCTGCTCGGCGATAGGCGCTGGCGTGTCGAGCACCTTGTAGCCGACCGGCAGCACCTCGTTGCGGGTCGGCGCCCGGAAGATGCGCGGCGCGGCAGCCGGGCGCGACTTCATCGCTCGCAGGAGCGACACCGCCCCTCCCCGCTTGACCGCCGAGGATGCGTTGTCCTCCTGCAGGGCAGCGCGATCGGGAATGACAAGCAGGTCGACCAGCTCAGCCACGTTCCCACGAGCGATCGTGACCCCTGCGATGTCGCCCACGATCTTGTCGATCACGTAGATCCGAACCGCGACGCCGGTGCCGTGCTTTCCGTAGCCGTTCGTGAGGCGGATGGAGGTGCGAAGGGCCGTTCCCGCAAGTGTCGTCGTCCAGATATCGGCCATCCGTGCGGAATGGGCGAACCAGTCCGGCATGATGGCAACGAGGCGCCCGCCTGGCCGCAACCGCTTCAGCGCGGCTTGAAGATGGCGGACCGCGGCGAGCGCGTCGGCACCGCGACCGACCGAACGCGAGAAGGGCGGATTCATGAGAATGAGGCTGGGGCGCTGCAAGGCTGTCAGCGTACTGCCGATCGTTGCCCCGTCATGACCTGAGACGACGGCATGGGGAAATGTGGCGGAGAGCCGCGCCCGCCGCGCCGGATCGATCTCGTTGAGCTGCAGGGCGGCGATCGTCGACAGTTGAGCGACAAGCAGTCCGTTTCCGGCGCTGGGCTCGAGCACGACATCCGTTGGTCGTGCAGCCGCGAGTAGGACGGCCACGGCTGCGATGTCGACAGGTGTCGAGAACTGCTGCCAGTCGATCTGTTCCTCGCTGCGCACCGTTTGCGTCGGCAGGCGATCGAGCAAGCCGAGGGCGAGTGGGAGGTCGGCCGCGGTCTGGAGCGGCTGCGAACCGCTCACCAGATGGAGCGCCAGCGCATGCTCGAGCACCTCGAAGCTCTCGCGCTGCGTCCAGCGCCCCTCTGCGTCCGAACCACCGAAGGCGTGGACCATCGCCTCGTTGAGGTCGCGTCGGCTGAGCTTCGTCTGTCCGCCGAGTAGCGGCAAAAGCATGCGGGCAGCGTCGGTGCAGGCGGTTCCGCGGTCATGCTTGGGATCGAACAGGTCGGTCATGGGGTGGGTCTCCAGAACTGTCTGCGTGCTGCAGCTCAGTTCCCCCGCTCCCCCTCCCCTTCTCAGCTCCTCGGCCTAAGCACGTCGGCCCAGTCGCCGTACTGTTCCGGCGGTGGCATGCGGGCGAGCGCAAGCCCACGCTCCCGATAGGCTCGCCAGGCCTTGCTGCGCGCGCGCCGTCCTTCGGGATCGTTGTCTTCGGCGATAATCAGTCGTGTGACGTTGCTCGGGATCTGGATGCGATCAAGGCGGGCCGCCCCCAACGTCGCCCAGCATGGTATGCAATTGATCTGGGTGAACGCCGCAGCCGTCTCGAAGCCTTCGGCAATGGCGAGGGTCTCCCCCGCCCTGCCCCCTTGCCAGGCACCGGCAGCGGGAGCGCCGAGCATCACCTTGTCCAGGTAACCACCGTTCGTCGTGTCGAGGAAGATACGTTGGATCGCACGGAGGTGGGAGCCCTCTCGGACCGCTACGATGAGCGCGGGCAGGAAGCGCGTGGAAGGCTTTGGACCCCACGGGCAGCGTGGATGAAAGCGGATATCGTCGAGTGGCAGGCGCAGGCTCCGCCCGTCGAGATACTCAGCGGCTGCCGTACCGTCCGCGGGAAGGGCCTCCTCCCAGAGCCGTCCGACGTTGCTCCCGCCAGGGCGGTGCCGGGCGGGCGGTGGCTGATGGCTTCCGGAGGGTCGTAGGCGGGAGATTTCGCGCAGGACGTCCCCCGGATCGCAACCGGCAAAACAATGGACGAGAATGCCGTCGTGCCCCTGGCGCACGGACAGGCTGGGATCGCTGTCCTGGTGTGCTGGGCAGCGGCAGGTAGCGATATAGCCCCGCCAGGTGCCGCCAAGGGCACCCACGATATCGACAACGCGCTGGGTGGGTCTGAGAGCGATCAGGGACATTCCCGTCTCCTTTCACCCCCTCCCGCCCTCTTCCCTCCTACAGAAAAGCACATCGCAGGGTTTGCGAGTAGACGAAGAAGCGGCAAGCCGATAAGACGGCTTTACGTTTTGCAGGTTTTACGATTACACGTTTCCACGGAAGGTGCCTCTCATGATCGTTGCGTTGCTCAACCAGAAAGGCGGCGTCGGAAAGACGACCCTGAGCGTGAACCTGGCCTCAAGCCTCGCACGCGACGGCTCGCGGGTGTTGCTGATCGACGCCGACCCCCAGGGCAGTTCGCTCGACTGGGCCGCGGCTCGCGAGGAGCAGCCGATGATCTCGGTGGTCGGCTTCCCTCGACCGACCATCCACAAAGAGTTGGATCAGATCGGCCAGGGCTACGATCATGTCGTCATCGACGGACCGCCTCGTGTGACCGAGCTGGCGCGATCGGCGATCATGGCGGCGGATGTGGTGCTGGTCCCTGTCCAGCCTTCGCCTTACGACATCTGGGCCGCGGACGAGGTGGTCAAGCTTATCGTCGAAGCGTCCGTTTTTAAGGAAAGCCTGAAGGCCACATTTGTGGTAAATCGCAAAGTCGCAAAAACGGCGATTGGGCGCGACGTGGTTGAGGCTTTGGCAGCATATCAGATCCCGACCATGACGGCGCAGATCGTCCAGCGCGTCGTGTTTGCCGAGGCAGCGGCCACCGGGCGCGCTGTTTTCGAGATCGACGGCAAGAGTGCGGCGGCAGCGGAAATCGAGGCCGTACGGGCCGAACTAATGGAGCTTGTGGCATGACCAAGAAAGTGACGATTGGCCGACGCCCAACGGCTGGCGCGCCTCCCGCCGCTGGCGCCGATGCCTGGGTGGGAGCCGGAGCAGAGAAGCTAGCCGAAACGCCCGCCGCGGACGTCAAGATGAAGCGTTTGACGATCGACATACCAGAGAGCCTTCATCGCACGATCAAGTCACAGTGCGCGATGCGGGGAACGAAGATCGCTGACGAGGTCCGAGATCTGTTGGTACAGAAATACGAAACGCCGTAATTCCGCCTTTGCGCGTCGGCGTATTGCCGTGAAGCCGGCGATGTGTCTTTCTGTATCACCGCTTTTCCGTAAATGCGGTGCCTGAATGGCGTTCTCGGCTATCGCGATCCCACTTTCGCCCGATCGCGGGATAGCATCCGGTTCGATGAAAGGTTCAAGCGACTGGCAACAAGGCAGGGGTCCACCTTCTTCGTGCCGGGCGTTCCGGCCAAGGACCAAGAGCAAGCGTATAATGAGCTCGCGCTGGCCTGCGGGTGTGCGCCGGCGCCGACAGGCAAACGCATCCGCTCAATCACGTTCCGATCCAACGGGGAGACGTGGACAGCCACGGTTGGCGAAAAGCTAAGCGGCTCGGCGACGAAGAAGAGCCGGGCAGGGGGGCAACGCATCGAACGCACCGTTCCTCTCTCAAACGGCTCGACCGTCCTCGCCATCTTCGCCGGCTTGCCCTTTCGGGTCTGCATGACGGCGCGTCCAGGGTTTGGTCCAACCCATTCCTCGCTGGCGAGCCTTCCTCCGTCACTATGTTCGCGGACGGCGGAGCATAGCCACTTCGACAGCGATGTCGCCCGCATTTCAGCAGATGCGCTTCGTCGTAAATCTGTTTAAGCGCAAAGTCGGGTTCCCGATGCGCTCTCCTCCCGGGCAGGGTAATTTTTTTCCACGTTGACCATGCCTCCGTCCGATGGCTGTTTCGACAAATGAAGCAACCCGGCGCGCTGAGATTAGTCACAGGATTGGTCGCGGCTTCCGTCGCCCTCGGCTCTGCCGACGCGTCCCAGCGGCAAGCTGAACTGGTCGCATTCCGTGATTTGGCTGACGGTGTGGTGATTGATGTAGGCCGCACGGCGCCGAAGCCACTTCCACCATCAAGCGAGCAGCAGGGCGTTTCGCCGGAAGCCTTACAGGATGACTTCCGGAGCATCGCCCTGGCCGAGCAAGCACATACGACCACGGACGTTCCAAGCCCGCCGATTGCGATTCCGCTTTGGATGCAGACGGGGAGGGTGATGACGGGTGCGGCTCAGGTCGCTCAGAGCGTCGTCGCGCCTTACATGTACAGTCCGGCCGCTTGCTCGATGACGCCTTACCGTCCGCGAGGAGATTTGGCTCCGTGGCAGGAGGCACGCCGAGCGCGTTATTTCCCTCTCATCTCCGCCGTCGCCTGTGAGGCTGGCGTGCCTACCGGGCTACTCGATGCGCTCGTCGCACAGGAAAGCCGCTACGATCCGCTGATCGTCTCCAACAAGGGCGCGGTAGGCCTGACACAGTTGATGCCCGACACGGCTCGCGGCCTAGGTGTTCTCGACTCCCGAGATCCGCTGGCCAATCTGAGGGGAGGGGCCAGATACCTTCGGTCTCACCTGGACGAGTTCAAGCGCGTCGATCTCGCACTGGCGGCCTACAACGCCGGCCCTGGCAGGGTACGAACCTTGGGAAGGATCCCACCCTTCAGGGAGACGATCGATTACGTTGCGGCGATCACCAAGGGGTGGAGCAGCGGTGCCCATCGAGCCGCATCCGTGCAAACCGCCGCGATGCCGAGTGCGGCAGGCTGGCGGGGCAGGGGGGTCCAGCTGCTGGCTTACACGTCGACGAGCGTGCCGAACCCGAGGTAATGGGCAAAGTAGATCGCGATCCCGAGTATAGCCGGTGCACCCAGGAGGTAGTTGAGCTGCCAACGAACCCACAGCCGCGGCGCGACGAGGACCTTGTCGAGCATGGTCGTGGTAGGGAGGCGGCTATTTCCCGTGCGATAGTCATAGGCGGTCTTGATGACCGCGAAGACGGCGCACATCGCGACCATGACGCCGACGGCGGCATAGAGGGAGAGCCAGGCCTGGAGTGTCGCTTGGGGCATATCGACCACCTAGCAGCAAGATGCTGACGATCGCTTAACCCTCTTGTGGGTGCAAAGTTACCAACCTCACCGGACGCGTGAGTGCTCTACGTGGCCGACGGGATCGATGCGGGGCTCCCGTTTCAGACGAACTACCAGCGGATCGCCGAGGCGTGGACGTGGTCCATCGGTGTCACCGCAATGGCGACGATTGCCGCCGTACCGCTCGCGGCGTTCGTCCTTCTGGGTCGCCGAGAAGATGCCGAGAAGGACACTGCTTCGAGCTGAATGCGTCTCCGGCCACCTCACAGCCTGCCTGATTGGAAGAAGCAGGCGAGGGGCGGGAGGCCTCTCGTTGCGCGCTTGGCAGGGGTTGGCCATCAATGCGCAGCCATTCGCTCGGTCCTGAAACCCCATAGGCTCTTTTGAAGGTCGAGCTCGCCGCGCTTCGCCCTCGAGACCATCCCAGCGTAATAAGCCCCGGCTGTAAGGCGGATCTCATTGCGCGCCTCTCTCTCCGCGGTGATCATGACCGCGACAGCAGCGCCGTCCCGGCCCAGCGTATCGATTGCATCCACCCACGTTCCGGAACGGATGCCAAGGTCATGCCGCAGCCGCGCCGCGGCGTTATGGACGTCGGGCCACCGCGGTCGGGCCTCCGTCAGATACATCGAGGTTGTCGGGAACATCTCCGCGAGGTCGCAAGGCCGCACCTTGAGGCTGCTCTGAGAAGGGGAGGGGGGCAGCACCGCTTGATCGGGAAGGCTCACCTCCGGGTCAGAACTACATCCTCGCTTAGCATGTACGGTATTTTCAGAGGGAATGGTTTGTATGTGTATGTCGGGTGATACCGATGACCCCGACGGGTTATTTTCCTCTGTAAACATGAAGCGATCGATGGTCTCTCCGACAAGATCCTCAACGCCAGGAAGACGGTCGAGCGCGGCCTGGTAGCCTTCGCCGTCGCCCATAGTCCTGGCCTGCGCCGCAGCGAACGCGATCTCGTCAATCGCGTCCTGGAGTGCCATCCAGTGCGGTCCGGTGAGGCTCAGATCAGCGGCCTGCGCGAGTGCCTGTCCGACGATCCGGCGGACACGCGCGATCTCCTTCTTGCCGCTCTTGAAGAGGGCATAGAGGGCGTTGAGGCGATCGCCGGCTTCCTTCAGCTCGGCATAGCGCAGCCGGATGGGGGAGAGATCGAGGCCGTAGGCTTCGACGATGACGCCGTCACGGTTCCGGAAACCGCTTCGACGTCCCGAGGCGCTATCTCGCGCGAGGATCAAGCCTGCGGCGCGCAGCTCACGCAGCCGCGCCTTGATGCAGGCAACGGTTTTCCTGACTTCGTCCGCAAGATGTTGGTTGCTCGGCCAGACGACGAGCGGGCGGTCGGCGGCCCAGTCGGCCTCCCAGGTGAGCTGGACAAGATCCATTAGCGTCTCGATCGCGCCGTTGCTGACCGCGATCGCTCCTTTCAGCGCCTTCACGACCCTGCGCGCGTCTTGTTTGGATATCTGGACGGCGCTCTCGTCGACGACCTTCATCCTTCGGGTGAGCTCACGCGTCAGTGCCGTGATCGGCCGCGCCCCGGTTCGGCCGGTGAATGCCGTTTGCGTATAGTTCATCGTTCGCCCCCTCGGATGGAGGGACCGTCAGCAGGCATAACTCGTGCGTGGCGCGAATCGCGCTCCCTTGAACCGGGTGTCAGGATCGTCTAAATGGGAGGTCTATCGCGGACCGGTCAGCGTTTGGCGACGCTGCCCATCTTACGGTTCCAGGGTGCCCGGCCTTCGTGCCGGGCATTCGTTTATGTGGCCACGGTCATAGCTCCAGAAAATGCGACGGAAGGTCGCCCGAGCACAGTGCCGCAGATGCAAAGGTTAAGAAACCACGAGGATTCGTGGTATCGGCTACGCTCGCCGGAAAAGATTCGTGGTATCGACTACGCCCGCAGCGATAACTTCGTGGTATCGACTACGCTGCACGGCAAAGTTCGTGGTATCGACTACGCCTAAGAGACGGCAAAGTTCGTGGTATCGACTACGCCTAAGAGAATGGTGGTTGGCCTTCGACGAGATCGGCAGTGCTGATAAGGCGGGCAGGGGGATTGAGTCGCCTCTCCGACTGTCGTGATCGAATCCGATCAGTTGTCTGATCCGGATTTCGATCGCTTCATCGGCGCCAGGACAGTCGGAACCTCGCGTATGACAACAACCTCGTCCGAGACCTTGCTGCTTTTCGAGGCGCCTTCGGCCGCTTGGATGGAAAACTCGAAGCCCGGGACTGTACCGTTTGCAGCCTCGACAACGTAAGGCTTGAAGAGGCGGGTCAGGCTCTGGTGGCCGATCTGGTGTTGTAGATCACCCAACCTTATCGAGGTCACGCCGGAGAAGCGCAGGAAGCAAGCGACTTCATAGAGTCGACGGTTGATCGGGCTCAGCTGGAAATAGCTGGGTGCGTATTGCATGACACTTCGATCCTTGAGGATCGCCCGAAACAGCCAGTCGCAAAGACGAACATTCACGGCCTTGAGCCTGCGCTCGCCGGTTCGCGTCTTGGTATATTGAAGGCGGGCGGTCTCGACCCAGGAGAAGAATCCCGCTTCACCCTCGCCGCCAGTCTCGATGTCAGTCTTGATCTGAGTGCTCTGCAGTCGTTCCAATGCCTCGTACAATCTTGTGTACGCGTTGGACGACGGGGTAGCTCCGGTGACCCGGAAGAAGTCATTGGCAGTGAACTGGAAGTTTTGGCTTACTGGCTCGCCATTCTCGATCTTCGCAGCCATAAGGCTGGCGATGTAGAGGATGACCTCTTTATCGTAGATGTTGGCGACACCCTTATGGCCAGGCTGCACCTCGATACTGATCTCGCCGGTACTGTAGGCAAGCGGCTTCATCCATGCCTGCTTCGTAAGCGCGAAGAAGGGGTATGCCATCAGCGATAGCTCGCCATGAACACCACCGCGTAGCGGGCTGTCCATGGAGAAGAGGTCGCCTTGCATCGGAACCACTGCGTCTTTGGCAGTGCCGGTCGGCGCCCGATCTTTCGAGAGGCCTGGTTCGGCTGCCTTACTCTTCGGCATGACCAACTCCGTCGTCAACCAGTCGGCTCGCGCGCGTTCCAACCGCGGCGACACCATAGGCGTAGGCGATACCACGAGCTGGTCGACCCGTAAGGTCGGCCGTGGGGTCAGGCGTAGGCGATACCACGAACTTCAGGCGGGTTTCGGGCGGAAAACGCAGCCTTCCGAGGGGAGGGTGCCCGCCGGTTCGGTCCAACTTCGTACTATCGACTACGCCTAGCAGACCCGCACCGGCGCTGTTGTGCGTCGTCGCAAACGACCTGTTTTGACGAGGCACCATGGGAATGGGTCGCCCGGCGCGATCGGCCGAGAGGCCGGCTGCGGAATGTGACTTCTCAAAACCCATCGCCAATTGTAATCCCGATCGATGAGCCTTGTCGATGAGTTTTGAGAAAAATCGATGCTGATCGGGTATGCGCGCGTGTCGACGCCCGACCAGGATCTGACCCTGCAGCTTGATGCGCTGCACCAAGCCGGGTGCGAGCGCTGCTTTTCCGACAAGGCCAGTGGCGCGAAGATCAGTCGCCCCGGTTTGGTCGAGGCCATCAGCTACGCGCGCGCCGGCGATGTACTGGTCGTCTGGAAGCTGGATCGGCTGGGCCGGACGATGAAGGGTTTGGTCGACCTCGCGGCCGAGCTCGAGGAGAAGGGCATCGGCCTGCGCTCGATCACGGATGGGATCGATACCTCCGGCACTGCCGGCAGGTTGGTCTTCAACATCCTCGCCGCCATGGCGCAGATGGAGCGTGAGCTGGTCAAGGAGCGCACCACTGCGGCGCTTGAGGTCGCCAGGCGTAGGGGTCGCTTTGGCGGCCGAAAGTCGGTCATGACCGATGATCGCCGGAATGCGGCCGAGAGCCTGCTGAAGACAGAGATGACGCCGCGCGAGATAGCCGGTGCGATCGGTGTATCGCTGTCGACCTTCTACCGCCATTTTCCGGGTAAGTGACCCCGGCGTAGATGGGTGGACTAGGGCCTTCCTCGCTGGCCAGCGGAAGATCGACCCGGCCGTAGGCGCGAAGGCTACCGATGCGACTCGAGAGCCTTCGCCGGATCCTCTTCTGACGTCGGTCCGCCGTCGGCACTCTGTGGCACGCGATCCTTCTGCAGGTGCGCGGTTGGAGGCGATCGAAACCCCTCCGAGCCAAGGAACTCGTACTTGATGTATCGGTCGGACTCGATGCGCTCGAGCACCGCGTTGATCACGGCTTCTCGAGAGGGCAGCTGGAGCCGCTGCTGTAGCCGCTCCGCGATGGCCACCGCTACGGGCGACAAGGCTATTGTTGAGCGCCGGTAGCCGGCTTGATCCTCGCGTTGCTTCTTCAGCCGCATGGACCGGGTACTGCGTTTTATAGGCTGCTCGTCGCTCGTCATAAGCGGACGACAATCTGCCAGCATCAGCCCAGGTGCAATATGGCTTCGGCATTACGAAACGCGGTCGCGATGGTCTGCGTGGCAGGCGATGCAGAGGTCACTGAGCAGTTTGATCGAGAGTGACGTCGTCGCCCTCGGGAGCGTCGTCCTCGGGGGCGTCTTGCTGGGCGCGATAGGTGGTGAGCATGCCCTCGTACATCACCATCGTCTTATTGAGCGACTGCAGGAAGACGGGGTCGAAATAGATCATCGGCTCGTTCAGGATATCGACGGCGAAGAAGGCTCCGACCACGTCGATCTCAAGTATCTCCGCGAGCTGGTCGATGAGATGTCCGGTGAGCGGCGTTCGGCCCGCTTTGATCTTGACGACAAGGCTGAGGCTTCGCCCCAATCGGGCGGCTACCTGTGGATTCGTCAGCCCCCGACGACGCCATTCCTCGCGGAACAGCGTGAGAAAGCCCCGTTGTCTGTCAGCGCTTACGGCGAACGCTTTGCCCTGGTGGTACATTGTGCGACCCCCTAACAGGTCGCAATACTCCGTTATTCCGCACGATTGTCAATCAGGCGCGTCCACGGCAATGTGTGAACAATCGTTAAATGTTCCGTAAAATACGGCGAGTAGCGCTGTTACGAAGGCGAGCCGAGTAGGAACCGGGTGATCGGCGTATTGCATCGCTAAGTCACGTGCTCGCTGGAAGATCGGTTTCTGGCTAAGCGGGATACGCAACGTCACCCGAACGTCGCCGGGCTGATCTAGCTTGAGCGCCTCGGCAACCAAGGCCTTCGGATCCTCCATAGACAGGAATATTTCCATGCCTTTCAACGCAGTAGCGGATACGCTCTCGAACGCCAGTGTGTGGTGCGAGTGGATGCGGATGGCGTGACACGCCAGCCGGAACACCGACTTATCGAACGTGAATGTGTAGATCACCTGAGACATAGGCGATCATATTCCCTCCCCCAGGCGATAGGCCATACCTGATACGCAGCAACTGCGATTGCCGCCGGCCTCCCGTGCCGCAGCCCCTCCATCGTTCACAAAGATCAGGACAAGTAAACAGGGTAATTATTTTACCCTGTCGATCGGTCCACGGCCGGAATGAACCATTTCGGCTGGAAGTGAGCTGCGGTCGTGGACCGCCTGCTAGATGTTACAATCACCGTCACAAACAGGGTAACTTTTTTCCTCTGTTCAAGTCTTGAGATTTGGTTCCTTTTGAAGACGGCGCAGCAATTCGCTTCGTCTATCAAGGGGAAAGAGCATGTCTGCACTTGCGATGCCGAAGGGGGGTCGTACCAACGCCGTCCTTCTCGGCCTGGCAATCATCGCCATGGTGATGGTGCTGGGCGCGTCGGCGGCGTTCGCCGGCACCGACACGACGTTCAATACCGCTCTCTTGAAGTTCACGGACTTCCTCGAGGGCTCGGGCGGCAAGATCATCACCGTGATGAGCCTCGCCGGCGGCATCGTCGCGCTCGCGTCGGGTCGCTTCAGCCTCGGCCAGGTGGCCGTCCCGGTCGCGGTCGGCGTCGGCGCCGGCACCGGCATTCCGATCGTCACCTCGACCGTCACTGCGACGATCTGAGGCGCGGCTGGATCAACCGCTGGGAGGGCGGCTTAGCTTATGGACCGGTATTCCATCCCCTCGCATCTCGACGACCCGGAGCTGATCGGCTTCTGGACGCTGGACGAGTTCCTCGCGATGGCGATCCCCTTCGTGTGGGGCATCCTCTCGCAGCACGTCGTGATCGGGTTGGTGGTCTCGTTGCTCGGGTGGTGGGGGTTTCGGAAACTCAAAGCCGGGAAAGCCTCGTCGTGGATTCTCCACATGGCCTACTGGCATCTGCCGTCGAGCTTTACCGGTCTGAAGGCAACGCCGCCCTCTCACCTTCGCGTGATGGTGGGCTAAATGGATTACAGTGTCGGCCTCGCGCAGTCGCAGCGGGTCATCAAGCAGCGCAACATGCTCGGCATCGTCGCGCTGGTGCTGGCAGGCCTCGTCGTCCTGCTGTTCCTGGTCGGCGCCACGCGCGACCGCGAGATCGTGCTGCAGCCGATCGTGCGCACGCCGCTGACGCTCTCGTCGAGCGGTGTCAGCCGGGACTATCTCGAGATGGTCACGCGCGACACAGCGCTGATGACGCTCAATCGGTCCCCCGAAAATCTTCAATACTGGATGGACTCGATCCTCGCGATCGCCACGCCGGAGAGCCACGGCGCGCTCAAGCGCGATCTCATGAAGATCGTCAACGAGCAGAACGGCTCCACGATCAGTCAGTATTTCACGCTCACCGGCATGAAGGTCGACCCTGAAGCTCTGACCTCTGAGGTGAGCGGCACCCTCCACACCGTCGTCGGCTCGAAGTCGGTCACCGCCGAGCCAAAGACCTTCCGCTTCAACTGGGCGTACCGTGGCCTGTCTCTGCAGCTGAAGGGCTTCGGGATGGTGAGCAAGGCCGACAAGGACGGCGCCGCACCCGGAGACGCGTCATGAGCCCTCTGCTTGCCTATAGCCTGATCGGCGCTGGAGGGGCGGTCACCACGCGCTGGTGCCACCTCTCGCGCCTGATCGGCGGTTGCATGATCGTGGTCGGCGGGGTCGCGCTCGCGGCGCCCGCTTTCGCCGACGAGCACGTTCTCGCACGCGACAACAGCGAGGTCGCCTGCACGATGTCGAAGTCCGGGCTGACGCGGGTCAGCCTCAAGGACGATCGCTTCGCCAGCGTCTCCAAGCTCACGACCGGCGTCGACAGCGAGGACTTCACGGTCGTCAACGAGCCCAACCGCGGCGACATCTACGTCTCGGTGCCGGAAGGCTACTCGCGCGCCACGGTGTCGTTCTTCGGCACGACCGCCAAGGGATACGTCTACAAGTTCGCCTGCAGGTTGGCCGGCGACGACGCGCAGCAGGTGTTCGTCGAGAACAAAGACGTCGAGGCGGAGAAGCAGACGCAGGTCGCATCCGCTGCCGCGACGCCGCAGGAGGCGTCGGCGAACCTCGTCCAGGCGATGTACGAGAACGCGAACATCGATGGGTTCGAGATCCGGCCCGCCTCCATGTCAGCGGTGATGATCGGCACCCTCAAGGTGCAGATGATCTCGGAATATCGCGGGGCGCAGATCGCCGGTCGCGTGCTGCGGATCCAGAACACCGGCAAGGCGCCGGTGTCGCTCGGCGAAGGCACGATCGCACCGTCGAACGCGATCGCGGTCTCGGTGCCGCACCCTGACCTCAAGCCCGGCGAAGCCACCACCGTCTACATCGTCACGCCTTCGGGCCTCGCCAACGGAGTGCGGCCATGAGCCTCAGGGACATCTTCAATCGCAACAAGGCCAAGCAGCTCGATGCCGAGCCCGAGGAGGGTGACGACACCGGCATGATGGCCGGCAACGATGCCGTGCGGAAGAAGCAGACCATGTGGCTGGCCATCATCGCCGGCTTCATCGTGCTGCTCGGCGGTTGGTACATCCTGAAGCCGTCAGGCAAGGCCGCCATCGCGCCGACCGACGGCAAGGACGTGACGATCGCGACCGACGACATGGTCAACCGCAACATGTCGCAGCGCGAGTGGCAGGCCTCGTCCGAGGCGCAGATGCAGTCGATCAACAACCAGCTGAAGTCGGTCGACGGCCAGGCCGCGCAGATGCGGGCGCTCCAGGAGCAGGTCGCGGCGCTGCAGGGCCAGAACCAATCGATGGCCTCGGACGGTCAGCGCGTCATGAGCGCCTATCAGCAGGAGAACGATCAGCTGCGCAAGCAGCTCTCGGACCGCTCGAGCACGCCCGCGCCTGCACCCCTGCCGACCCAGATGTACGGCGCCGCGCAGCCGAATTACCGGGCACCCGGCGGGGCAGGGGGCCCGATGACGGCGGGTGAAGCGGCCGCGGCTGCCGTTGCGTCGCGGCAGATCAAGCTGGTCTCGTTCGAGGGTGGCCCGGCCGGCACCGCCACGCGGATCTCGGGAGGCACGACCAGCTACACCGACAGCCCCAACTACCTGCCACCCAACTCGATTGCGAAGGCGAAGGTCATCGTGGGCGTCGACGCTTCGGCCGGTGTTCAGTCGCAGTCGGACCCGCTCCCCGTGGTGCTGCGCATCACCGGACCCGCGCGGTCGGTCTACCGAGACGGCAAGCTGCTCACGACGCGGATCGAAGGCTGCCTCATCAACGGCGCAGCGCGCGGCGACCTCTCCTCCGAGAAGGTCTACGTCAAGCTGCAGCGGATGACGTGCCCGCAGTCGAACGGCCGCTACGCGGTGTCCGACGTGAAGGGGTTTATCAGCTTCGCCGGCAAGACGGGTGTCCGCGGTCGCGTCGTAAGCCGGGAGGGTGGCCTCGTCGGGCAGGCGTTCCTCGCCGGCGTCGCAGGTGGCATCGGCCGCGGCTTCGCGGCGAACGCCAACTCCTCGCTCCTCGGCTCGAACATCACCGTCAACGGCAAGCGCCAGATGCTCGGCGTCGGCGAACTGGCGACCGGCGGTATCGGCAATGGTGTCGCAGAGGCCGGCGACATGGTCAGCAAGTACCTGATCGAGCGTGCCGAGCAATATCAGCCAGTCATCGAGATGCCCACCGGCATCGATGTCGAGATCGTCTTCCTCGAGGGCGTCTTCATCCAGAACTGAGCGGCCTCGACCAGGTCGGAAAGGCGGGAAGAGTTATGATGCAGGGTTTGGGATCGGTAACGCTGGCAGCGATGGCGGCGCTCCTCACCGGGAGCGCAGCGGCCCCGGATGGCGAGATCGTCAAGGCCGCGCTGACAAAGCGACTGCCCAAGACGCAGGTGACCTCGGTCGACTGCTCCAAGGTGGACGGCCTGTGCGAGGTCGTGGCTGGCTCGAACCTCTTCTACGTCGACAAGTCCGCGCGCTTCCTCGTCATCGGGCGCGTCTACGACATGCAGACGCGCCAGGACCTCACCGCCGCGCGGTTGCTGGCGCTCAACCCAGACATGCTGGTGGGCGGGGCGGCGAAGGCGAACAGCGCGGCCGATGCTCCCGACGCCACGCCGCCATCGGTGGGCACAGGCACGCGGGTGACCCAGGCGACGTCCCCGCAACGCCTCGACCTTTCGCGGCTGTCGAAAAAGGGGGCGATCATCTGGGGTTCGGGGGCGCAGACGGTGACCGTCTTCTCGGACTTCCACTGCGGGTACTGCCGCGCGCTCAGCCAGTCGCTCGAGACGATGAACGTGACCGTGATCGAGCGACCGATCTCGGTCCTCGGCAGCCGCGAGGTCGCCGACCTCGTGCTGTGCGCGCGCGACAAGCATGCCGCGGTGCGCGCCGCCTATGCACAGGACGAGATCCGCACCGGTCCCAAGTGCGACACCAGCGGGCTGGATGAGAACGAGGCCTTCGCCAAGGCGCACGGACTCAACGGCACGCCAGTCATCGTCCGCTCCGACGGCGCTGTGATGGAGGGCTTCAAACCGAAGCCGCAGCTCGAAGCATGGTTGAAGGGAGCCAGGTCGTGAAGAGCGATGTCATCTATCTGCCGGCAGGTCCCGTGCCGGCGCTGCGTCCCCGCCGCACTCGGCTGATGACGGGCGTCGCGCTCGCTGTCGCCGGCTTGGCAATGACCAGCTGCACCACGTTCGGCACCAACATCTCGGGCAAATTCGGTTGCGGCGCGCCGGCAGGCGGCAGCTGCGCCCCGGCGACCGTTATCGACGACAAGGCGCTGGCCGAAATCACCGGCGACACCAGCTTCCGGCCTGCTGTGCAATACCAGCAGGCACCCGTCCGCTCCGCGCCGGAGAGCGTAGCGATCGCTGCGACCGGCACGGTGGGTGTTCGGCCGCAGAAGGTCCTTCGTATCGTCTTCCCGGCGCATACCGACGGCGCCGGCCGGTATCACGAGACGAGCGTCGTGCAGGCGGTGGTCGACAGTGGCCAGTGGGTTGCCGCGACCAACGGCCATGGCCCGGGCCTCGCCGCCTCGACCACGCTCAACGTGAGCCCCGAGATCCTTTCGCAGCTCGGCGCGCCGATCGACGCCGTCACGGCCAACGAGCGGGCGACTGCAGAGCGCTTGGCTGCGGAGACGACGCCGGTAGCCGCCGGTCCTGCGAGCGCGGCCGCGCCGACCGTCGGCGCCGTCGCTGCCGCGCGAGCCAAGGCCAAGGGCGGTCGCCCGCTCGCGGCGACAAGGCCGGTCACGCCGGCGCCGACGCCTGTGTCGACCCCCGTCGCGGCGGCATCGCCTGCCGGACAGCGGATCGCCTCGTCGTCGCCGTCCAACCGGCCCGCACGCTTCAGCCCGAACGTGGAGGACTGATCACATGGCAGCCAAGAGGGGATTCATCGCTCGCATGCTGGGCGACACGCGCGGGACGGACGAGGGCACGCCGGCCTTCGACGCGCCGATGCTCTCGAACTGGCTGCCCTACCGCAGCTACGATCAGCGACACGACATCTTCTACCAGACGAACTCGATCGGTTTCGCACTCGAGCTCGCGCCGCTCATGGGCGCGGACGAGCGAACCGGCGAGATCCTGGCGCAGCTCCTTTCGGAAAGTATCCCCGCCAACGCGCGCGTGCAGATCCTCGCGTTTCAGAGCCCGCGCGTCGGCAAGCTGATCGCGCAATATGCGCTCCCGCGCTTCAAGGCCGGCGGTGTCCACCGCAAGATCGCCGAGCATCGCTCAGCCTTCCTACGCCAGGGTGCGTGGGTATCGATGTCGAAGGACGGTCCCTTCCACGTCCGCAACCACCGCATCTTCCTGTCGGTGTCGATCGCGAGCGGCAAGTCGAGCCCCGAGGAGCTTGTCGGCGTGCGCGACGGCATCGTCTCGACGCTTCAGTCGATCGACATGCCGTCGGCCCGCATGAAGCCGGTCGACCTCATCTCGCTGATCGACGATATCACCGCTCCCGCCTTCAACGTGGCGGAGGAGGTGCTCGAATATTCCGAGCTCGACCCCATCGCCGATCAGTGCATGCGTCGCGACGTGCAGACGGTGGTGCAGGCGGATCGCCTGCTCGTCTCGGTCGAGCCGCTGCGCGCAGTCACCAATCTTTCGGGCGAGACGGCCTATGAGGAGATCCGACCGGACACATTCGATTACCGCTTCTTCTCCGTTCGGAACCTCCCCAATCGCTGGGCGCCCTGGGACGTACAGAAGCTGATCGGTGACATGTTCTCCGATAAGCTTCGCCCGGGCTGTCCTACGCTGACCTCGCTGTGTCTGTGCTACCAGGACGAGCAGGCGGCATCGTCCAAGGCCGGCTACAAGTTCATGCGCACCTCGAGCCTCGCGGACTCCAAGTCGGCACGGCTCCTCCCGCAGCTCAAGGATCAGAGCCGCGAATGGGAGCACGTGACGCAGGAGCTGAGGCTCGGCAAGAAGCTTGTCCAGGCCTATTATTCGGTCGGCATCATCAGCCCAAAAGGGCAGGGCGATGCCAACGAGCGCACCGTCAAATCGATGTACAAGGCGGCGGGCTGGGACCTGCTGGACGAGCGGTTTCTCCAGATCATGGCGTTCATGTCGTGCCTGCCGATGACGCTCGGCAACGGCATCGACAGCGACCTGAAGCGCATGAAGCGGCTGCGCACGATGCTCACCAGCACGACCGCGAACATGCTTCCCATCCAGGGTGAGTATCTCGGCGGGCACCTCCCGCACCTGATGTTCGTCGGCCGGCGTGGCCAGCCCTTCTTCTGGTCGCCCTTCGAGAACAAGGCGGGCAACCATAACGTCGCGGTGTTCGGCAAGTCGGGGTCGGGCAAGTCGGTGGCCCTGCAGGAGCTGTGCGCCGCCTTTGCCGGCGTCGGCGCCAAGATCATCGTGATCGACGACGGCCGCTCGTTCGAGCACATGGCCAAGAGCCTCGGTGGCAACTTCGTCGAGTTCCGCCTGCGCGACGGGTTCAGCCTCAATCCGTTCTCGATGATCGACGAGACCCTTGTGGCGCAGGACGAGGATTATCTCGTCGACGCCCTGGCGATGCTCAAGTCGATCATCGGGCAGATGGGCCGCCATATCGACAAGCTCAACGACACCGAGCGCGGCCTTATTGACCGAGCCGTCAATCGGGTGTGGGAGGCCAAGGGGCGGGGCGGCAGCGTCGACGACGTCGTGCAGGAGCTGCGCACCGACGGCAGCCCGCAGGGCACCGATCTCGCGATCGCGATGTTCCCGTTCTCCTCGGAGGGCACCTACGGCCAGTTCTTCGTCGGCGAGGCGTCGGTCGACATGTCGAACGCCTTGACCGTCTTCGAGCTGTCCGACCTCGCCAGTCGTGAGGAGCTCCGCTCCGTCGTGCTCACCGCGATTATGTTCATGTCGAGCCAGACGATGCGTCGCATGGATCGCCAGATTCCCAAGGCGCTGCTGATCGACGAGGCGTGGCAGATGCTGCGCGGCGGATCGATGGCCGACTTCGTCGAGACCTACAGCCGTACGTGTCGCAAATACGGCGCCTCGCTCATCACCGCGACGCAGAGCCTCAACGACTATTACAAGTCGGAGGGCAGCCTTGCGGCGCTGGAGAACAGCGACTGGTCGGTCATTCTCATGCAGAAGCCAGACACAATCTCGGACTTCCAGAAGCATGGGCGGTTCGACATGGACCCCTATACCGAGAGCCTACTTCGGTCGCTGAAGCGCAACGGCGCCGAATATTCCGACATCATGATCAAGGGCCCGGATAGCCAGGCGGTCGGTCGGCTCGTCCTCGATAAGTATTCGGCCACGCTCTATTCCTCGAGCCCGCAGACGTTCGCCGCCATCGAGCACCTGATCGAGCAGGGCTTTTCGATGGACGAGGCGATCGAGCGCGTCGCGTTTCCGGAGCAGTATCTGGAGGCCGCGGAATGAGCGCGACCGACGGCTACGGCTTGGACAGCGACTGGCAGGTCGTGACGCGACGGCGAGTGCCCCGCCGCTGGCAGCGCGACCTCCGCCGGGCGATTGCTGACACGAGCTATGTCGCGCTGCGCTTCTCAGGATGGCTGGCGATGACGACGCTCGCGGCGATGGGCGTGACCGTCCTGTTCTTCCTCATGCTGGGCAACTTCACCCCGCTCGGCTTCTTCTCGCAGGTCGCCAACCTGGGATCGCGCTTCGTCTCGGCCGATGCCGTTCGGCGGGCGACGTTCGTCGGCGAGCTGCGGATCGTCGCCATCCTCATCTTCGGGGTCATCGCTCTGCTGCGCTGGCAGCTGCTCATCGCGATCCTCGTTCCCTCGAAAGGCCTCCGTCATGGTTGACGTCCTCGACACGCCTGCGCCGGCCGCGGCCGCTCGCCCGACTGATCCGGCTTCCGATCGGTTCGACTTCTCTGGCGCCGAACTGCCGAGTTCGCGCAGGGCGCCTGGTGCACCACCGCCCGCCGTCAAGAAAGCCGAGGGCCTACCGCCGATCACCTGGGCGATGGCCGCGATCGCGATCGTCATGCTGCTGTGGGGAGCTTGGGTCACCAAGCACATCGCCAGCCCGGCCGCGGCGGTGCCGATGGCAAGCGTCCGGCTCGAGACGATCGTCAGCGAGTACGTCCAGGCGCAGAGCCACAGCAACGGCCAACCCGAAGCCGTAGCGGCTCAGACGCGCGCCTTCATGGGTGCGCTCGATCAGGAGCTGCAGAAGATCGGCGCGTCGGGCACGACGGTTCTCGTCGGCGAGGCCATTCTTTCCAAGAACGTACCAGACATCACCGATCAGATCCGCCGTGCGGTCTATGCGAAGGTCCCGCTTCCCGCGGCCGCCCCAGCATCGCCGGCAGGTCCCGCGGTTGGCGCGGTTGCCCCATCAGCCTCCGGGGCAGCCGCGCCGATCGCGCCGGCCGCATCATCGTTCGCTCCGCCGGCGCAGGGCTCCGCCCTCGACGCCGCGATCGCCCCCTCGGTCACCGGGTCGACCAGTGGCCAGTAAGGCCGCCCTGCTCGAACAGACCGCATTGGCGCAAACCGCTGCTCCGGGAGCGGTCGACCGGCGCGCTCTTCTCACCAAGCGCGTGAGGCAGTGGAGCGCGGTGGCGCTGATGGCTGTTGCCTGGGCCTCCTACAACACGATCGCGGACTGGCAGAAGAACAACGCCTTCCTCATCAACGCCAGCGATAGCCTCCCGAACTGGGCCTTCTTCGTGCACCTCCACCATACACCCGCGAAAGACGACTATGTCTTCTTCGCACCGCCTGCGAACCCGCTCGTGCAGCGCCATTTCGGCCCGACCTCCGGGCCCTTCGGCAAGCGCGTGATTGGGATGCCCGGTGCGCTCGTCGAACACCGCGGTTCGGACGTTTATGTTGACGGCGTCCGCGTCGCGCACATGAAGCCGCTGACCCGCACCGGCGAGCCGCTTACGCCCGGACCGGTCGGCCGAGTGCCGCGTGGCTGCTACTATGTCGGCACGCCGCATCCCGACGGGTTCGACAGCCGCTATGCCGAGATCGGCTTCGCCTGCGCCAGCCAGATCATCGGCACCGGGACGCCCATCCTATGAGCGCGCGCCGTCTGCTCGCCACGGGCACGTTCGCTGTGGCGCTCGTCGCCAGTTCGTCTTGGCCGCTCGTTCAGGGCGCCCTCGCGCGCGACCATGGCGTGATGGGGCAGACCTGGGGCATCGCTGAGCCCGATCTCCTGACTACGATCGATGGTCGCCTCAAGGCGCTGCAGGCGAACGGGGGTATCGAGCGCATGCAGGCGACCATGCGTGCGAATGCCGAGAACCGCGTGCGCAACCCGCTACCGGTGAGTGGCATCACGCCGGTCCGCGAGGCGAAAAGCTGGACCTTCGATCCCTCGATCATCCTCGATCGGGATCTGCGCGATGTGAAGGGTAACCTGGTCGCTGCGGCCGGCACCCGAGTAAATCCGCTGGCATTCGTGTCGCTCAAGACGGACCTCGTGTTCATCGACGGCCGTGATGACGCTCAGGTCGATTGGGCGCTGAAGCGCTGGAGTGCGACCGCCGCCAAGATCATCTTCGTCGCCGGCTCGCCGTTCGAGCGCATGGGCGAGAAGAAGCGTCGCTTCTTCTTCGACCAGCAGGGCCGCCTCAGCGGTCATTTCGGCATCACCCATGTCCCCGCGATCGTCGCGCCGGAAGGTCAGGCGATGCGGGTCAGCGAAGTTGAATTGCCGGGAAGCGCGTCATGATGTGGCTCGACATGCTCCGCACACCGATGGCGGCTCCCGAGACGCCACGCCTCAAGGCGATGCGGCTGACGATCCTCGTATGCGCTGCGCTGCTGGTGGCGACCATTGTGTCGCTGGCGCCCTTGCGGAGCGTCATCGGCAACGGGGCAGGGGGGATCGCGGCGCTGCTGATCGGCGTGCTCACCATCCTGGTGCCGGTTTACGCGACGACCAAGAATCGAGCGGACAATGCCTATCTCGACCAGCTCGTCGCGGTTCGCGAAGAGGGCGACGTCGCATGATCCGTCGGCTGCTCGCACTCCTCGGCATCATTGCAGCGTTCGCGCTGCTGCCGGCGCCGGCGAGTGCGGGGCCGTCGAATTGCACCGGCAAGTTCGTCAATCCCATCACGGACGTCTGCTGGTCGTGCCTGTTCCCGCTGTCGGTGGGGGGGCTGCATATCTGGCCGGGTTCGCGTCCCGACACCAAGAACCCCGATCTGCCGGTCTGCGCCTGCGGCAGCCCGGTGCCGCGGATCGGCATCGCGATCGGCTTCTGGGAGCCGGCTCGTCTCGTCGATGTGACGACCAAGCCGTGGTGCTTTCCAAATCTCGGTGGTCTGCGGCTCAACCCGGGGCTCGACATCGGGCAGGGCCAATATACCGGGCCGCTGATCAAGGGTGGGGCGACCCAGGCTTCGGCCAACTGGCAGGCGCACTACTACGTCTATCCGCTGCTCTACTGGCTCGAAATCCTCACTGATTTCGCCTGCTTCGAGCAGACGACCTTCGACGTCGCCTACATCACCGAGATCGATCCGCTCTGGAACGACGACACACTGACCACGGTCATCAATCCGGAAGTGGCGCTGTTCAACAATCCGATCGCAGTGGCTGCCTGCGCGGCCGACTGCGCCGCGGCGACCGCCAAGCTGCCGATCGATCAGATGTTCTGGTGCGATGGGTGCAACGGCTCGATGTTCCCGATGAACGGCAATGTGGCTGCCCACAACTCGCCCGTTCAATCCTCACGGCTCGCCGCGGAGCGGCTGTTGTTCAAGATGCACCGCCAGGGTCTGGCGTGGGGCACGGCAGGATCAAAGGCTCTTTGCAACAAGTACATCATGCCGATCCTGAAGAAGTCGCAATATCGGATTCAGATGACCAACCCGACACCGACCGTCAGCGGGAAATATGCCTGCTCGCCGATCGGCGCTTCAACGCTTCCGCCCGATGCCGGCCGTGCCTTCCCCGTCGGGGGAGAGGACTTCGGGTATCTGCTTTGGCGCAAGCGCAACTGCTGCATGCTGTGAGGATAGTCCCCATGCGCAAGCTCCTTCTCTCAGCTGCCGCTCTCGCGACGTTGGGCACCGGTGCGGCGGTGCTGGGCCAGACCGTGGAAGGATTGAACCTCGACGCGATCCGCGCGCGCTCGGAGACGATGGCGGCCGACGCGCAGGCGCTTTCGACCGAAGTGCAGCGGCGCGGTGACGCGTTCCGGAAGGACGCGGAGACGGTGCACGCGGTCGCGATGGAGCAGGTGCGGACGATCGATCGCGCGAAGCTGCCCAAGGGGCCGGCGGGGGCCGTCGATTTCGACGAGATGATCCAGACTGCCTCGGCGAACATGAAGGATAATCGCGGGAGCGCCCCGCAGTTCATGGTCTTCGTCTCGACCTCGATGCCGGAGCAGGCGCTCAAGCAGATCATCGCCGACACGTCGGCTGCGGGAGGCGTAGTGGTCTTTCGTGGCTTCCCGGGTAACTCCGGCAAGGCCTTCATCGCCGCGCTCTCCAAGGTCGTCACCAAGGATCAGCAGTTCGCCTCGATCGGCATCGATCCGCGGCTCTTCCGGGCCTTCAATGTCGATGCGGTGCCGGCGATGGTCGTCACCTCCACGGATTTCACGCCCTGCGATGGGCTCACCTGTCGCAGCGAACCGCCACCCTTTGACCGGATCGTCGGAAACGTGACGGTCCGCTATGCGCTCGAGACCTTCTCGGACGCGAACGGGCCGGGCGCGCTGATCGCCAAGACCGCGCTCGCCAACCTCGGCCGGGCACCCTGACCATGGCTGGGGGCCGCGCCATCCTCGCCGGTTTCGCCGCTTTGCTCGCGGTGCCGGTCGCGCTGGAGGCTCAGACGAGCGGCCAGGCGCAGACCCAATCGGGCGGCGGCTATTATGACATGGACGATTACACCTACTTCAACCAGCCCACCGCCCCGTCGCCGACGCCCACGCCGACACCGAAGCCTCGTGTCACCTCGGCACCGGCGCTGTCGGTAACCCAGGCGCCGACCCAGTCGACCGCTCAGGCCGCTGTCCGCGCGCAGGCGGTTCAGCAGCCCAGCGCGCAGATCCAGGGTCAGCCCTATGTCTTCCCCAAAGGCGACCTCGACAAAGCCCGCGCAGATGCGAAGGCGCTCGCGAAGCCGGCGCGCGCTAGTGCCGCCAGTCTCCCCACGTCGACGCCTCTGACCAGTGTCCCGGGCTACTCGCCGGCTGCGAACCCCGCTGAGGCGTATGCGGACGATCCCGACGGGCTGACTGCAGCCGGCAACGCCGCGGTAGGCAGCAACGTGGCCTGGAAGATGGTCACCGATCCGGATCGGGTGAAGGTGACGCTCGCACCAAACGAGATCACCCGTGCGCAGGACGTCGAGAAGGATCCGAACAGCTACCTCGACGGACAATCGATGGGCGCAACCGACGGCAGCTGCAAGCCGCTCCCGCCGAGCGGCAGCACCGGCTATTACGAGGCGAGCTGCAACTCGGGCACGAAGGTCGAGGAAGGCGAAGCGATCTGCCGCACGCCCCTCGTCGTCGACGTGATCCCGGGCTCGACCAAATACATCTATACCTGCGAGAACTGGGTGGGTCGCCGCCCGATGTCCAATGACAACACCGCTCGGCGTTGCACGCCGGCTTTCACGCAGCCAGTCGCCCAAGGCATTTGCCGCGAGCGATCACGCGCCACGGTTCTCTACAACGTCTGTCGTCAAGGCACGATCACCAAGTGCTACGAGCCCGACGTCGAAGAGGGCGAGGAGATCACGTACGAGTGCGACTCCCCGGCCGTGCAGCGCTACTACGCAACCGAGACGACCGGTCAGGTCGTGAACGAGCGGCGCAACGAGGCCATGTGCAACGCGGCGACGAGCGGCAAGACCTGCGAGTTCAAGGGCGAGACCTGCGTCGATCCGGATCCGACCACCCGGACGATCAATGGGGTTCAGGTCACCCGCGCGTGCTGGAACTGGGAACGCACCTACACCTGCACGAGCATGATCCAGACCTCGGATTGTGCCAGCCTCGCCGGCAATCCAAAGTGCAGCTACGTTCGCGACGAGTGCCTCGACGATCCGCAGGACGGTCCGTGCAAGGTTTCGACCAAGGTCTACAAATGCCCGCTTCCCGATAAGCAGGACGACGCGAAGCAGTATATCTGCGGCAACGACGTCTATTGCATCAACGGCGACTGCGAGCCGGTCGAGCGCGAGGCGTCGACGGAGTTCAAGGACGCGGTCGTCGGGCTTCACGCGCTGGGTCAGGCCAATGCGGAGTTCAACGAGAACACGCTGACGCTGTTCTCGGGCACCCGAGAGACCTGCAACAAGAAGATCTTTGGTGCCTCGAATTGCTGTTCGGGCAAGGGCGTGCCGCTGCTCACCCCCTGGCTATGCAGCTCGGCCGAGAAGCAGTTGGACGAGAAGGACGACAAGGGTCTCTGCCACAAGCTTGGGTCTTACTGCTCGGATAAGGTTCTCGGCATCTGCGTGACGTCGAAGGATGCTTACTGCTGCTTTGCATCCAAGCTGACGCGCATCCTCCAAGAGCAGGGCCGACCGCAGCTCGGCAAGCCTTGGGGGAGCGCCAAGAAGGGCACGTGCGAAGGGTTCACGATCGACGAGTTCTCGCGCCTCAACCTCTCGGTGATGGACTTCTCTGAGGTCGTTGCCGAGTTCACCGACGCCGCGAGGCTTCCGGATGAGCTCGCGACGTCGACCATGATCCAGCAGCGGATCAAGGATTACTACGAAACGAGGAAGCCGTAATGAGCGATGTCGCGCCCTTCGACCGTCATCGCCGCTTCACCGACATGTCGGTCATGGAGTTCGCGTTGCTGATCGCGCTTATGCGTGCCGGGCCGCACCCGCTGGCCTTCCTGCTTCCGACCTTGGACGCCTGGTTCGACTGCAAGCTTGGCGTCTCGGATCTCGAGCCCACTGCGGGCCGGCTCGTGCGCGCGAACTACGTGCTGCGGCGTGGCGACACGCTCTACCCGCGCCGGCACACCGCCAGGATCGTGATGGGTCTCTACGGCTCGCTGTTCAGGATCCTCGCCGACGACGTGACCAAGCTCGTCTCGGCCCAGGAGCCGAACATGCTCTCGACGATGAAAGCCTACCTCGATCGCAAGGCGAGTGAGGAGGGAAACCAGCACAAGGACGGGGACCGATAATGCGCACCACACTCACGCTCGCTCTCGTCGCGTCGCTTGCCGCTGGCGCGATCGTGCCACCAGCGGCGATCGCCCAGGCTCGGTATGCGGAAGAGCCGATCGCCGGCGACGAAGCGTCGTCCGAGCTATCCGACAGCGTGACGATGCGCGGGCAGGGTAGGCCGGACGCCGTCCGCGACGAGGATGACCGCCGCGTCGCCAGCCAGATGGGCGACGCGTTCTACTGCGGGGAGCGTAAGCTCGGAACGTGGTTCTACTGTGAGAAGCCGAAGCCCAACCCGTCGGATCGCAAGGCGGCGCAGCCGGCGCAGTCCGCGGCCGAGCAGCTGGCGGCGATCGGCAAGGAGTTGGACGAGAAGAAGGCGAGGGCGATCCTCGACCCGACGCCGGAGAACGTCTCCTCCTACATCAGCTACCAGCGGCAGCAGCTCAACCGCGCTTCGTCGTTCGCGGACATGTGGCGCCGGTCGATCTGGCAGAATCCGGAGCTGGATTACACGCTGCAGCGCCCGGTCAATCAGCTGGGCAAGCGGACATGGCTCGACACGCGCACCGCGGACAAGAACCGCGTGCTGGGATCGATCTCCAAGCGCTACGGCGTGTTCTACTTCTACTCCTCCGCCTGCGCGGCGTGCGAGGTGTTCGGGCCGATAATGCGAAGCGTCTCGGATCGCTTCGGTCTGACGGTCATGGCGGTTTCGCTCGACGGCGGCCCGTCCAAGACGTTCCCCAACTTCACCGTCGACACAGGCCAATACCGCGCGATGGGCATGCAGGGCGGCCAGGTGCCTGCTCTCGTCCTGTTCGACACCGTCACCAAGCGTCCGATGCCAATCGGGTACGGTGTCATGGCCGCAGACGAGGTGATGGACCGCATCTTCACCCTCACCAGCGTCGAACCCGGGAGTGACTTCTGATGCGCCGGCTGATCCAGTGCCTCACCCCGCGCCGCCTCGCGAGGGTCACCGCAGCGACCTTCGCGCAGCTGACCATGTTGCTGGCGGTGTTCGGTCTCGTCTCGCAGCCCGCCATGGCCGACGTCGGGCAGGAGATGAACAGCTATTTCAACTCGGCGGGCGCGTCGGCGAACGTCACCGGTCCTACCGCGTTCAACGGCCAATCGGCTGGCTATTACTCGGGCGGCTCGGTGTGGAGCCGGTTCCCCCAGAAGTCGATCAATCCGGTAAGCGTGGCGCTGCCATCGGCGCGCGCAGGCTGCGGCGGCATCGATCTGTTCGCCGGCAGCTTCAGCTTCATCAACGCCGACGAGATGGTCGCCACGTTGAAGGCGACAGCGAACAACGCAATCGGCTTCGCGTTCCAGCTCGCGATCGACAGCATCTCCGCGCAGATCGGCGGGGTGATGAAGGACATGAGCCAGCGCGTTCAGGCGCTCAACGCCTTCAACATGTCGAGCTGCGAGGCCGCGCAACAGGCGATCGGATCGATCTGGCCCAAGATGGACGGCGCTAGCTCCACCATCTGCCAGCAGGTGGGCGGCGCCAAAGGCTTCTTCTCGGATGCCGCGTCGGCCCGTCACGGCTGCACGAACAAGGGCGAGCGCGAGGACACGATCGCCAAGGCCGGCGACGCTGCCGAGCTGGTCCAGTCGAAGAATTATACCTGGTATGCGCTGAACGCGAAAAGCGCGACCAAGCCGTCGAAGGAATATGCCGAGTTCCTGATGACGATGGTCGGCACGATCATCTACGATTCCACCAAGAAGGCCGACAGCATGGGCGGCTTCCGCTTCATCGCTCCGGCAAGCTGGGACACGTACCAGGCTCTTCTCGACGGCACGGCATCGGCGCCGACCGATGTGTGGTCGTGTGACACGACGGATGAAAAGGGGTGCATCAGCCCGACGTCGACCAAGCTCAGCATCCCTACCGAAGTGGCGCTGCGCACCCGGGTGCTGAAGATGATGGATAGCATGAGCGCGAAGATCCGCTCAAACGCCGCGCTGTCCGGCGACGAGATCAACCTCCTCGGGATGACGTCGATCCCGCTCTACAAGATCCTGGTGGTCAACGAGGCGGCGCACATGGGGCTGGGCTCGGGCGACAAGGCGACCTTGTCCGAGATGGTGGCGATCGATATGCTCATCTCGATGCTCGACCGCATGCTCGACGTCATCTCGCAGTCGCAACAGGGTGCCGCCTACGTCTCCACCACGGAGTTCGAGACGTGGCGCAAGCAAGTCGACAACGTGAAGGCGGAGCTGGCGCGCCGGAGCACGAAGATGTCGGCCGACGTGCAGAACACCTACCGTGTCATCCAGCAAACGCAGTTCCTGGAATCGACGCTGAAGAACACCATGAGCCCGCAGATGACTGCCTCGCTTCGCTTCGGACGCGGTCTGAGCTCGCAGGGTCTCCGGTAAGCAGTAGGGCAGGGAGCGACAACGATGGGCGCGCTTGAAGTCTTCACGATCGGCGGGGGCGAGTTCATCGTCAACGTGCTGAACGCGGTCGCGGCGTGGTGCGGGGGCGGGGGCTACCGCTCAATGCTCCAGGTCGTGATGGTGATGGGGCTCACCTACTCGCTGTTCGTGGTCGCCTTCTCGTTGGACTGGCGTGCCTGGTTCAACTGGTTCCTGCAGTCGACCCTCATCTACATGATGCTGATGGTGCCGACGGTGACGATCAAGGTCACCGACCGGATCAACCCGGGGCTCGCGCCGGCCGTCGTCGACAACGTCCCGCTTGGTCTCGGCGTCATGGCATCTTTCACGAGCCAGGCCGGTGACTGGCTGACTCGGTCGGCCGAGACGGTCTTCGTCATGCCGAACGCGCTCGCCCTGTCGACCAACGGCATGATCTACGGCGCGCGGTTGATGGACAAGGCGCGTACCTTCGAGCTGACCAATAGCGTATTCCGCGCCAACATCGACGAGCACCTGAAGCAATGTACGTTCTACGACGTGCTGCTGGGCTTCAAATCGATGAACCAGCTGACGAAGTCCAACCATCTTTGGGAAGATATCGGGCCGGGGTCGCCGGCGCGCAGCCAACGCTGGATAACGTCAACCGGCACCGACACGACGGAAAACTCGATCATCCCGTGCAACGAAGCCTACACCCGGATGTCCAACCAGTGGAAAGCGGAGTACGACAACGACATCCCCTTCTTCGCCAAGAGCGCCTATCCAGGCGTTGTTGATGAGATCGCGGCACAGCGCCTGAAAGACGATCTGCCGATCGTCGCGAAGGAGATGCATGGATCCAGCGGCGACGCGTATAGCTATCTACGCCAGGTCTCGATGATCGACGCCTTCCTCGCGGCGCGCGAGAGCTTCTCCGAGGCCGGCTGGGACGCCTATGCGGCGCAGCGCGCTGACGCTCAGGCGAAGAACACCTACACCTCCATCGCGCAGCAGGCGATGACTTGGGTGCCGCTCCTTGGGATCGTCCTCACCGTCGTTTTCTACGCCATGTTCCCGGTGCTCTTCCCGCTGTTCCTGTTCCCCCGCACCGGCGTGCAGACGCTGAAGGGCTATGCGACCGGCTTCTTTTATCTCGCCTCCTGGGGGCCGCTCTACGTCATCCTGCACATGTTCGTGATGAGCAGGGCAGCAAGCCTCTACCACGCCGTGTCGCCAACCGGGCCGAGCCTGCTTGTGGTCGACGGAATGGCAAGCGTGAACGAGTCCATCACGACGCTGGCAGGCTTCTTGATGATGAGCGTGCCTTTCATTGCCGGCGGGATGGCCCGTGGCGCTATGGCAATCGCCGGGCACGCGACGTCGATGCTGCAGCCCGCTCAAAGCGCCGCGGAGCAGGCCGCAACCGAGCGGACGACAGGCAATTATTCATACGGGAACACGTCGTTCCAAAATCTCACGGCTAACAACACGCAAGCCAACAAGTTCGACGATCAGCCGAAGTTCAACTCGGGCTATGCCGTCAGCTCCTTCACGAACGCCGATGGCGGCGTGACGTACGGGTTCTCGGACGGGTCCAACGCCTTCGACACGTCGCAGGGGATCTCGCGCCTCGGGTTTACGCCAACGCGCACGGCCGGTTTCGATAGCCAGATGAGCAGGGCTCTATCGGACGGCCAATCTCATACGGACTCGTTGCGTAACACGGCTTCGCAGTCCTGGAATGCGACCGCTACGACGGCAACCGACTTGCTCAGCGCGGCTGAACGGCGTCGCGGGAGTTCGACTGAGACCGGCTCGGGGTTCAACAATAGCGTCGCTAAAATGACTGACGTATCCAGGGGTATGGCGAATGGTCTCACCAGCCGATTTGGCTTGAGTGAGGCGGACAGTCAGCTGGTTTCGCGCGCCACTCAAACTACTGGCGATGCAAATGCAGGCATTGAAGCACTTGCTAAGGTTTGGAAGAATAAGTTTGCTGACGTCAGTGCCAAGGGCGGCCTCGCTATGCGGCTTGCCTCGATAGCATCCGAAAATACCGGCCGAACAGTAAGCGGTGATCAAGCCCTCGGTGAGATGAAGGAATATCTCACAAGGGAGACTAATTCTACCCAGGCGAAGGCAGCACGGGACGACTTCTTCCGTGAGACAAGTTCGAGTGGCGACAGCGAAGTAAGATCGCTTTCGCAAAAGCTTGGGGTTAGCGTTGGTGAATCGCGGTCGGCTTCGCTCGAGGCGACTCGCGCGGAGGAGACGTTCCAGCGCGTCAGCAACGACGTTCGTGAAGCCTCCTCGAGGGGCTGGTCGCTCAGCCGTAACGAGACCCAGGAGTTCGTCACGTACGCGCAAGAGCGGTTGCTGCAGGATGACAACCTTTCGCAGTCTGGCTGGACGCCCGGCATGGTGATGCCGCGTACTCGGGAGCAGGAGCAGGTCCGAGACATCCTCCTTGGCGACTTCATGGAGCGACGAGTTGCCGAGGTGCGGGACGAGCTCGGCGTCAGCGTTCCGGAGCATCTGCGTGGGACCTTGCATGGTCCCGCGTCGACGACTGCGGCTGGTGTTCGCCAGTGGGGCGGACATCGGGCTGCTAGTGTGGCTGCGCAGGGACCTGATGTATCTATCCGCGAGAGCTCACGTGATCACGATCTCGCGGGTGAGGTCTCGGACGCGATCCCGAACGCCTCGGCACGCATCACCCGTCAGGCCTTCGAAATTGGAAACCAGGTCGACGACGCTAAGGTTACGGCCGGACGCCTGGGCAACCACGTTCGGGAGCGGAATGACGCATGGATCCCGACGACTCTCCCCGGCGTCGAGGGAGCGCGTGATTGGGCGCGCGACACGCTGGGCATGGGCCAGGGAACAAGCCACGTTTACGAGCTACCGCAGGGAGAGCGGGCAACGCTGCCGATCTCCGGACGATTGAGCTCTAACATGGGGGGCCGCATAGACCCGGTGACCGGGCAACCGGGGCATCATCACCGCGGCGTCGATATCGCGGCAGCACTGGGCACTGAAATCCGTGCGCCAGCGTCCGGCCGAGTGGTGAAGAATGACTTTCAAGGAGGCGGTGCTGGGAACTACCTAGTGCTGCAGCATGGCGACGGATCGCAAAGCAAATACTTCCACATGCAGGACCGGTCGGCATTTCCGGTAGGTAGTAACGTTGAGGCGGGCTCAGTTCTTGGCCGGGTGGGAAGCACGGGTAAGTCGACCGGCCCGCACCTTCATTACGAGCTTTGGAAAGATGGCAGGCCAGTCGACCCCAAGCGGTTCCAGCTTAGGAATGCCCGGGAATAAGGAATAGGCCGATGAACATGACGATCAGCACGGCAGCAACGATCCAACGTGCGTGCGGCGACACCTCGTTTTTCACATCAGCGGTGCTGGATGGGTAAACCTCGTCGAGCAACTCTCTGCCGCGGGGGGTCGAGGGGTCGAAAAGATTGTCCGGATTGACCGAGAAGGACGAGGCGGGGAATGCTGGCCCTTGAGCCCGGCCGGCATCCCAGTCCATCTGACCAGTATCGTGGTTCAACATGGCCGCTCCTCCTGCACCGATCGGCTTAACCAGGCGCGATTTACGCTTGCAAAGCGTAGCAGACCGCATTGAACTAAGCGAGCGGCTTTCCGTGTTTGTTCTCTCCGACGTTGCAGGAAGCGCGATGACGGCGAAGGAGGCAGTAGAGGATCCTAGCGTCGCTGCTCGGTACGAGGAGCTACTGGCGACGCATTTAGGCTTTTACGAAGCGCTGCGACTGCGCGAGCGGCGCCCCAGGAGCGCTGCACAGCGCCAATTTCAGGACGTGGCTTGGGGGAGGGCCGAGCCGGCAAGCGAGCACGAGAAGGCCTATGTCTGGCATCTTCGACGGCGTCGGATCGCACCGTTCAATACAGGTACGCCATCGCAGCACATTGATGACGCCATGACTGGCTTTGAGCCTGGATCTCGACCGGTCAGCAGCGAGGCCGGAGTGAAGTGGGATAATGCCTGGCGTGAAATACGCGGCGGTCGAGAGTTCTGGTAAACGGTCTGCAAGCACAAACGTATGTTCCTGTGAGTTAGAGAAGACATATTCTTCGCCACATAGAAACGACACCGTCTGGTAGCAGCGGGGGCAGCGTGGAGCCATCCAAACAGCGCAGCGTTGCCCCCGCTGATGCGATCACCTCCCGGCTCCTGACCCCGGACCCGCTGCGCCAGCAGCGGGCTCGGTCACGCCCGGTTTCAGGCGGTCGGCCTTTCCCGAAACTCCATGTCCGAGGCAGCATTTTGGGAAAAGGCAATCGGGAACATATTTCGGGAAAATGGCCCCGGGCGGTCAACTGCGCGCTGATAGGCGTACCGTCCTCCCGGCCGACCTTCCCAATCGGGAAGGCGTCGCAGCGGAAATCACTAATTCGGCATAACGACTGGTGTTTGGCGATCAGAACGTGCCACTGGTCGCGGGGCACAGGGGGGCTACAGATGCGCGCACTTATAATGGGATTGGTCTGCCTTTCGCTGGGAAGTGCAGCTATCGCGCGAGACCCGGCATTTGATCCGCGTGCCTGGAAGTCCAAGGTGGCCGGGGAGAAGACGCAGGTTTCGGTGCTGGGTTCGGTTCACCTCAAGAATCTGGGTGCGTTCAAGCCTGATGACCTGCTCCCCGGAAATCATGCCATTTGTAGGTTAGCTCGTCAGATGGAGACGAGCGATGCGGCGAGGCCGTTCTACCCTGCCAAGGCTATTGGCTATGGCAGTCACCACCGCGGTTACGAATCATGCCGTATGAAGAGCTTTGCCAAGGCCTTCATCCAATCCTCGCTGATAGGCTGATCTGACTCAGGAGCACGCAGCATGTTCTCCGCCCGACCGATCAGACATTGCAACAAAGCATGACGGAACGTCGCAAGATCGAGATTCGCTAGCGCGATCGCGGCTCCCGGATGTGCTAGCAAGGCATCAATTGCGCGCAGACCGACAGCATAGGTAGAGGTCCAGGCATCATGCCGCGCGTCCGGTAGTTCCGCCAGCACCGCTGCGATCGCCTGACGCTCCGCGCTGATCAAGAAGGCCAGGATACGCCTCCCGACGCTGCAGAATGCATCGCGAAAGTCTTCCGCATCCACGTCCTCATGAAGTCCGCTTTCTTCCAGTTCAAGCTTGCGCCGCAGAAGGCGCATCAAGAGATCACTGCGGCCATGAAAGCGTGTGTAGATCGTCTTCTTGCTGACAGCAGCCGCACGTGCGATCCGTTCGACCGAGAGTTCGCGGGCACCCTTTGCGAGCAGCAAGTCCCAAGTGGCGGCCAGGATCCGGTCTTCCAGACTGGCCGCCTCTTTGGCACTCGGCCGGCCTATCCGACCGCGTTGGCTTTTCGGCATTCTCTTTTCACCGACCATCGCGGCTCTTCCTTACATCGCTCCGAGCTTTGATCGGTCCCGGTCAGCGTCGGCGACGACCGCTCGAGCCGTTCCGACGATGCCCAGAGGCTGAGCATGATCGGCCGTGGCGCAGCTTGCTCGCGGGCTGCGCCGCACCATCCGACCCAAGCTGCTCGCCAGGGTTAACCGCCCCTCATAGGCCCGGCGTGTTACAGGCAGAACGGCTGCGCAAGGTCCGGAGTGATGCGGACGAGTTGACCCGAGCTCGCGTCGAGACAGCATAACGTCGAGTGCACCTCGGCGACCGTCTCGCCGTCCCTGCCGATATGCGTCGAGAACCATGCTCGCGACGCTGTGTGCTTGGTAATCTGAACCGTCGCGATGAGACTATCGCGGTGATAGGCCGGTTTTCGATAGAAGATCTCGTGACTAGCGACGATCCAGCGAAGCCGGTCGACATCTTCCTTCCTCGCCACCGCGCGCCAGTACGCGGTTATCGCCTGCTGCACCCACTGCAGGTACACAGCATTGTTGACGTGGCCCAGTTCGTCGATCGCGTCCGCCGAAACGGTGATGGCATGCCGATGCGAACGGTATTGCGAGCGCCCCTCAGGCCCGCTGGACGGATCAGTGCCAGCCTGCTTCACCGATCCACCGGAGCGCCGTCAGCGACGGCATGAAGAGATATTCGCCGCCCATCAGACGGTTGAAGGTGGTCACGCCGTTGACGCGCTTTCGCGCCGGCTCCTGCGGAATGGTGAAGGTCCCGGGCTCCTCGTGCAGCGCGACGATCGGGTCCTTTTCGGTGCCAAGATCGATGAAGTTGCCCCGGTTGATCCATTCCTGCTGGAGGAACTCGATCGTATCGTACGCCCGCGCGCTGATGAAGATGAAGAAGATGCCGCGATCGTCTTTCGCATCGTCGGCCGCCGTCACGTCCGGAGTCCACTTGGGGCCGAAGGTGGAAGAGCGCCGGATGATGCGGTGAATGTTGACGTCGGTCAGGATCGTCAACTGGCTGTCGCGCGGGTTCAGACGGCGCATGTGCGCTGAATGCGGACAGACCAGTCCCTTGGGATCTTCCGCGAAATTAAAGTCGTTGTTGCGTGATCGATCCGCCCCCAGCGCCTCGTCGTCATGATCCGGTGCCAGGATCAGCGGCGCGCCGCTGCGCCAGCGGCCGAACATCTTGGCCGCCAGCTTCTCCTGGTCGGCTTCGCTGTCGGCGTTTGCGCGGATGAAATCGTTGAAGGCGCCAACCGCGCTCTGATATTTGCGCAGGACCACGAACGATCCGTTGCGACCGAGCGGGGCCGGTTCGGGCATTGCGACTGGCGCGCCGGTCTCGCTGTTTTCGCCCAGGATGAACTCGCCCGCCGCGATCGCGCGCTCGTCGCCCCGCGGGTCCACCCCGCCGCCCGCCACTGTCGGCTGCGAGATGGAGTCGCGAAATCCGAAAGGGTTCTTGGCATCGGCATCCGCCCCGAAGCTGTGCGTGCCGACGAGCGTGACACCATGCGAGGCTTCCAACTCGGTCATGGCAACTTTGATCGCCTTTTCAAGCGCGTCTTCGTCGCGGGCATAGATCGTCAGCGCGATATGGCAGGTGCCGGGCCGAAAGGCATCTTCCCACCGGTCGGGTGCATTCTCGCCGAAGTCGCGCAGTTGCTCGGCTCGGGCGGCCATGCCCTTTTGAAACGGGAGGGGAAAGCTCTTCAGCGATGCCTCTGGCACGCCCAGCGCCTTCAGGCCGGCATGGCTGATCGCGACGCCGGTCCAAGCGTCCATGTCGTCCGTCCAATCGTCGGCCGCGGGGATATGCGGCGCGAGTCGGCGGACGAGGTCGCGACCGCCTTCCGCCTCATCGACGTGCAGCATCGCGTGCAAGCCGACATAGGGCTCGGGCCGCGATCGCAGGATCAGGGCCTGGATGTCGTCGAGCTGCAGCTTGACCCGCTCCCGGCTGAAGCGCGCCCTCAGGTCCGCCAGAACGCTCATGTCAGTAATCCACCCCTTCCGGCTTGGAGATGGCGTCGGTAAGTTGGCCGAGCGCCGCCTTGGTCGTCGGGTCGATGCCCATGTTGGCGGCCTCTGCATCGAGGAACGCGTTGAGCGCCTTCTCCATTCGCTGGAAACGGCGTACGTCGACCACCGTCACCTGCGGATTGGCAACGAACCAGCCGGCAGCGTCGATCTGGTGGTCGGCGATGAAATCCTTCACCTTGGGGCTGTCGATACCCGGCCAGCCTTCGATGTTGGCGAACAGAAGGTCCATGAGTTCGGGGATCTTGGTCGCAAAGTCATTGATGTAGGCATCCCAGTCGCCGTCGTAGGCGGTCGCGAACAGGATGCGCGTATCATCGTCGAAAAAGACGAAGCGCATGTCGTGCAGGGTGGAGACGCGCTGGGCCCCGTCCATGTTGCCGGCGGTGAGATCGAAGATCCGCCGCAGGCGCTCTGCGCCGCCCGGCTTGAGCGTCGCGATGGCGGTGAGTTCGGACACGTTGCCGGATTGCTTGCCGGCGCGGCCCGCCGACCGGGCGCTGCCCTTCAGGTCCGGATTATGTTTGCGGATCATCGCCTCGAGCGCGATCTTGGCGAGGTGGGGTGCATCGGCGGCGACTTCCTCCACCCGGCGACGGATTTCCTGAAGCTTGCTCTCATCCGCGAGGCGCGGGTCCTTGTTGTCTGTGGTCATCACGACCTCCTGCTTGTTCAATCGGGAATGTCATCGAGCCGGTCAGGCTCGATCCGGGGGCGCGCGTTCATCCGATGGCGGTAGCTGGTGGAGCGTTCGTAAGCCGCCCGGCGGATGCGCATGATCTGGCCGAGTGGGCGGTGCGCCTCTACGCCGTTCCATGGATTGAAAGACAGGACGTCGTCGCCATACACCTGGCGTGCCGGGGCGTAGGCGTCCTGCGCTGCGAACCGCAGCGTCGCGATCGGGCGATGCGGCGACACCTTCTCGTCCCAGCGTACCGCCGCATCCTCGACCGGCATCTCCGCCAGATCGGTGCAGAGTTGCGCCGACAGGGCATATTCCGCGCCCTGCCCGGCGAAATGCTCGACCAGAACATCCCGCATCGTGGAGAAATCCGCCTTGCCAACCGGCTGCCCCGTCAAAGCCCGCACGTTTTCGGAAGCCGGGGACAGCGCCAGCTTGGCGACATGGTCACCGAAGCGGATGGCACCTTGAGTGTGGTAGCTCTCGCCGAGCGGATGATGGTTGTCGCGCGCCAAACCTTCGAGTGTCGCCCCGGGGGTCATCCTGAACGCCTCCACTGTCTTCTTGGCACCCCGCGCCGTGCCCGCGATCAGCCGCTGGAAGGTGTCGGGCGCATGCGCATTCGCCTCGAGAAGGCTCAGCATCAGCTTGTATTTGGCGATGGTGCCAAAGGCGAGGACGGGAAAGTTCACCATCAAGAAATCTTGGTTGGCGCCCCCGATATCGGGCGACAACCGCTCCCCCTCGACGCCGATCACCTTGATCGCGAATCCTCGCGGCGCAGGGATCGCGTCCGAATGAATGTCGCTGGGCGCCGAGGACAGCCGTGCGACCACGCCGTAGGTGCATGGGTGTCCGAAGATGCCCTGCCGCAGTTCCGGCGCCAGATCGTCGTGAACCGTCAACGTGCCCCTCAGGACAGCATGGGACTTGGCATGCGCGTCGCGGATCGCATGGCGGTGATGCTCGAAAGCGCAGCGGTTCCCGGCCGCCATCTGCTCGACGATCTCGGCCGTCAGGCGATCTTCATCCTCGGCGATCGTCTCGATGTCGGACGAATAGAGAAGCGGTGCTTTCAAAGCCTGACCTCGTCTGTTGCCCATGTCCCGACGCCGGTCGCGGCGCCGCTTGGCCCAGCCATTTCCCGGCAATTACCCACCAACAACACCTAGGGGAACCGAATGGTTCCCTTTCTTGCTGACTCGACCAGGTCTCTACGTGAGGCAACTATCGATGCAGGTGGCAGCGATCAGCGACACGAAGTCTCGTGGCCATGCGAAGCGAGGTCGCAGCCACTACGAGCGGCTAGAAGGAGTGCGCGATACACTACAGCCGCGGAAACGGTGGAGCTTGCGCTCCTTGGCGAGGATTGCCCTCCATTCAGGCCTCGGTGGCGGACGTCCCGACCATCGCGCCGAAGCCGACGAGGCGCGAATACGCCAGCATGGCATAGCCGAGGGCGAGGCTTGCAAGGGTCAAGGCGGGGATCGTGACCTCGCTCAGGCGCGCATGCATCTGGTTCAACGGGACGAACGTGTGGACGCCGGCGGTGGCCGGGATCAAGTGAGAGAGGGCGGCGACGAAGCCCGGCATTTGATCGAGCGGATAGGCGGTCCCGGTGAGGAAGAAGAACGGCACCGAGGTCGGTGCCAGGATGTAGGTTGCCCGCTCGGCGCAATCGAACACGCTGCCGATGAGCAGCCCTAGGGCAGCAACCGCCGTGGCGAAGACAGGGACCATCACCATCATGCCGGTAATGTCGCCATCGACGGGCACAGCCTGGAGCCAGAAGATGAACCCGAACAGGAAATAGCATCCCAGGATGCCTACCGACGTGAACGCCGCCAGCGTTCCCCAGAACTCCGCGACACCCATCCGCCATGCGCCGGAGCGGCGTCGTCCGCCCATGAAGGTAGCGGCGCCGAAGAGCAGCGTCTGCTGAACGATGATCACCGCTACGGCCGGAAAGACATAGCCCTTGTAACCACCCGTCCGATTGAACAACGGTTCGGTGGTGACCGCGACGGGCAGCCCGCCGCGACTGAGTTGGGTTCAGCGGCAGCACGTTGCTCCAGATGTGGGCAAAGGCGTTGGCGCCGTTCAGCGGTAACGTCGCGCCCGAATAGGCAAGCGCCGAACCGGCATAGACGGCGCTCGCCGACAGAGCGGTCGCGGTTTCGCGTGTCCGTGGGCAGCGCATTGTCGCGATTGGCGTTGTAGCTGCCGAACGCGAAGGCTTGCGGGCGGTAGCGCGATTTCGCCAGGCCGACCCCCGCGCTGGCGATGTCACGCGCTGCGTCGGCGCCGCGGGCCCGGGGCGTCGCGTCTATGCCCTCCAGGAATGTGCCGACGGGAGGCAGCGGCTGCGAATTGACGAACAGCGGCGTCGATGCGCCGACGCCGGCGGGTCGGTCCAGCAACCGCGACAGTGCGTCGGCAGCAGTCGCTTCCTCGAGTTGCGCGCGAATGAAGGCGCGTTCGGCGGCGTCGCGGGCGACCTGAACCTGGAGGACGCGCGCATGGGGAATGACCCCGTTCTGCTCGAGCTTCACGGCATCCGACAGATGCCGATCGAACCCTGCGAGCGTCTCGCGCGTCGACCGGGTCAGCTGGGCGGCAACCTGCTGACCGAAATAGGTGCGGACCAACCTGACGCGAGACAGGTCGCGACCACCCGCCTGCCTGGCGCGGGCCACCTCGACCGCGCCGTCCGCACCCGCCTGGATCGCCGGGATCGCACCGCCCGTGTAGAGCGGCACGCGGTACGCTCGCTGTACAGCGGCTCGTTTCTTCCGGGCCGGCGCAACGTCGTGCTGGTCGGTGGGACGGGCACCGGCAAGACGCACCTCGCCACCACCATCACCGCCAATGTGGTACGGGCCGGCGCCCGCGGGCGCTATTTCCACACGGTTGATCTGGTGAACCGGCTCGAGGAGGAAACCCGCCTTGGGAAGGCCGGCACGCTGGCGGCCCAGCTCTCGCGCCTCGACCTCGTGGTGCTCGACGAGCTTGGCTACCTGCCGTTTGCCCGCTCGGGCGGTCAGCTGCTCTTCCACCTCGTCAGCAAGCTCTACGAACAGACTTCAGTCATCGTCACGACGAACCTGGCCTTTGGTGAGTGGCCCACCGTCTTCGGCGACCCCAAGATGACCACCGCGCTGCTCGACCGAATTACCCACCATTGCGACATCGTCGAAACCGGCAACGACAGCTGGCGCTTCAAACATCGAAGCTGACGCCTGGGACACCGGCAGAGAACGCTTCGCGCTGGTTGCGCCTCCCGTCGGGCTACGCCCGCCCTACGCCGCAACCAGCGCGAACAGTGCGCCCGTCATCCCCGGTACGCTGCTCGACGAAGGGGGTCCCTTTTGGACGCCGGTAGGGGGTCCCTTTTGGACGCCGATTGACAGTCAACGCGCTGATCTAGGAAGGCGGGGCAGCGATAGGTGATCTCATGCTTTATCGCGACCCGGGCAACCGACTCCAGCGCATCGCCGGGCGCGATCCGGTGCCAAAAGGAGATCACCGCCTCCTGTATCCAGCGTAAATAGACCGTATTGTTGACGTGGCCCATGTGATCGATGTCGGAGGCGATCACATCGAAGGCGCAGGTATGGCCGGCGCTATCGTTAGGCATCCGCGTCGTCTCCGCTGATCGTCATTGACACCGACACGGCATTAACTTATATTGTCATCAGTGACAATAGAGCCTCCCCGTCGCCGCCGGCGTCATCCGGACGAGCTTCGCAGCGAAGCGGTCGGCGCTGCCCGCGATATCCTTGAGCGTTTCGGGCCGGCAGCGATCACGCTTCAGAGCGTGGCCGGGGCATTAGGCATGGCGCACGGAAGCATCACCCATCATTTCGGCACCGCGGCCAACCTGCAGGCAGCCGTCGCGGACGACGGCATCGGCCAGCTTCTGGAGGACGTCCGGCGCGGTGTCCGAGCCTTGAGGGCAGGCGACATCGATGAAGCCGGCCTCGTCGACCTCGTCTTCGACACGTTCGCACAGACCGGCGTGGGCCGGCTGATCGGCTGGCTTGCCGCGACCGATCGTCAGATGCTGGAACCCCTCTTCAGCCGATTCTCCCGCCTACCAAGCGAGTTGGCGGGCGACACGACGGGGGGCTCGACAGTCGCCGACCACGAGCTGCCGGCCCTCGTCGAGGGCATCGTTTCGGGCGCGCTGAGTGCGTCGTTGATCGGCGACGAGCTGGACCATGCTTTGGGATTGCCAAGATCATTCGCGAAACGACGTGCGGCCCGCGAGCTGACCCTCCGAAGGGGGGCGAGCATCGTCTCTTGCGAATTTCGACGACCGGGGTCGCAGTCGTGAACGTGATCATGGCGGCGACGCCCAGACCTCGTCCCCTCGTACATGGCTGCGGCATCGAGGCCGCAGACGGCTTGTCGCCTCACAGCAAAGCGGGCCAACGTCGATGATGAGCCTTCGGTCTATCGCCATCATCGGCGCCGCGGTCGCGACGGCGCATGCCGCATCGGCCCAGAACATCGGCCCCTCAAGCCCCGCCGTCCTGACATACGCCCGTGCGCAGGAGCAGCTGCTGGACCGTTCCGACGCGATCGCGGCCTCGGACGCGAACGTGCGCAGCAAGGAGGCGCAAGAGGGAGCCACGCGCACATTGCGCAGGCCGGACGTCGACCTCGAGGCGCAACTGCTGGACTATCAGAAGACGCTCTATCTGCCGCTCGGTTCGCTCGCGCCGGTCGCCGAGGGCTTCGGCATCCCTGACCCGCTGCGGTTTCAAGTTAGAAGGCAAAGTACGCGCCCCATCGCTTCGACGACCCTCCCGATCTACACCGGAGGGCAGATTTCGGGGACGCAGGCTGGTGCGCGGGCACAGGTGGCGCAGGCGCAGGCCGACCGGGCCATCACCGCCAACGATCAGCTCGTGCAACTGGTGCGGGCCTATTTCGGCCAGCAGCTAGCCGAGCGAGCGCTGGGCGTGCGCCGCGACGTGCTCGATGGGCTCGACCGTCACGTCGCAGACGCCGTCAAGCTCGAGGAAGCGCGCTTCATCAGCCGGGCGCAACGCCTTCAGGCAGAGGTGGCACGCGACGACGCACGGGCGGAATATGAGAAGGCGATCGCTGACCTCCAGACGGCGAATGCGGCGCTTGCGGGGCTGCTGCGCGAACCCGCAGGAGTGAGGCCGTCAACGCCGCTCTTCGTCATCTCGCGTCCACTGCCGCCGCTCGACACGTTCAAGGCCGCGGCCCTAGCCTCACATCCTCAACTCGAGCGGCTGTCGTCGCTGGAGGACCAGGCGAAGGCCGGCGTCCTGATCCAGCAGGCGAAGCAGCGCCCGACCGTCTACGGCTTCGGCCAGTATAATTTCGACCGGCGCAACACCCTCCTCACGGACCCGGATTGGGCAGTGGGTGTTGGCTTGCGCTATAAGCTCGCCGGGGGTCTTGGGCGCCGACAGGCGGTCGATGCGGCACGGGCGACGGCGGAACAGGCGCGCGCCGGTCTGCGCGAAGGCCGCACGCAGATCGAGATCGGTGTGACGAAGGCGTGGAACGACGTCGAGGCGGCGCGAAAGCGGTATCTGCTTCTCGATACCTCCCTCGCTTCATCTATCGAGAATCTGCGGCTTCAGACCCTATCCTATCGGGAACAGCAGGCGACATCGCTGGACGTCATCGACGCGCAGCTTTCGCTGGGGCGATCGCGCATCCAGCGCGCGCAGGCGGCCAACGAATATGTACAGGCACTTGCCCAGCTTCTGAACGTCAGCGGGCAAATGGATGAGATGGCCGCATACGTCGCCAAAGCCGACAAGGTAATTCCATGAACGCCGCAACTGAAAACGAAATGCACGACGGCGGGGGGACGACAAGGCCACCCCGCGGCAAACTGGTCGTTGTCGCTCTCGTGGTCGCTGCCCTGCTGGGCGTCGGACTCTGGCTCAGCTACCGTCCCGTGCCTGGTCAGCTGCAAGGCATGGTAGACGCGCGCGAGATCCGCGTCACGAGCAAGGTCACGGGACGGATCGCATCGTTCGGCGTGGAGGAAGGACAGCCCGTCCGGCAAGGGCAGCTACTCTACACGATCTCCAGCCCCGAAGTCGCCGCCAAGCAGCAGCAGGCCGGCGGGGCGCTGGAGGCCGCGCAGGCAACGCAGGACAAGGCCGAGGCCGGCGCGCGCAGCGAGGACATCCGGGCGGCCGAGGCGCAATGGCGGCGTGCACAGGCGGCAGCGAATCTGGCGCAGGATACCAGCAACCGCACGCAACGCTTGTTCGCCCAGGGCGTCGTCGCCGGTCAGAAGGCGGACGAGGCGCGGACGAACGCCATCGCTTCGACGGAGGCTGCGAAGGCAGCGAGGGCGCAATACGATCAGGCCCTGGCGGGAGCCCGCCCTCAGGACAAGGCCGCCGCTGGCGGTCAGGTCCAGCAGGCGCGCGGCGCGGTGGCCGAGGTGCAGGCCGCCGCCGCCGAGACGCGCGTGGTCGCGCCATCTGCTGGGGAAGTCGGGAAGCGGATGGCTCAACCAGGCGAACTCGTGCCGCAGGGCTTTCCGGTCTTCATGCTGACCGACGTCGAAAACGCTTGGGTCACGCTGAACGTCCGCGAGGATCAGCTCGACGGGCTCGCACGAGGCCGGCAGATCGTCGGAACGATACCTGCGCTTGCGAACAGGCGGGTGACGTTCCGCGTGTCGTACCTGGCGCCGGCGGGCGAGTTCGCGACCTGGCGCGCGACCCGCCAGTCCAGCGGGTTCGACGTCAAGAGCTTCGAGGTCCGCGCCCTGCCATCCCGTCCCATCGACGGGCTGCGTCCCGGTATGACGGTCCTGTTCGACTGGCCGCAATGATCCCGCCCGCGCTGGTCGGCGGCTTTCGGCGGGAGGCCGGCTTCCTGCGAAAGAGCTTCTGGGACCTGTCGCTCGTGACATGGATCCCGTTGATCCTTCTCGCCACGGTCGCCATCCAGATGTCGGCCGGGGCCATGCGCGACCTCCCAATCGTGGTGGTCGATCGCGACGGCGGCGGCATCGCCCGCGAGTTGACCCGCCGTCTCGATGCGGCGCCCGGCTTGGCCGTTCTCGAAATAGCACCCGACCTGTCGATGGCGGAAAACGCCGTGCGCGCCCGACAGGCCTATGCAATTGTCCTCATCGATCGGGACACAAGCAGAGAGGTACTCCGCGGCGGCACGGCTCAGGTCATTGCGCTCTACAATGCCAGCTACTCGACACCGGCCGGGTCCGTCATCCGCGAAGTCGGCAGCGTCGTGCAAGGCTATGCCAGCTCGCTTGCGTCGCAGCAGAGCGCGGCCGTGCTGGGGCCTGGGAGGGTTCGCAGGCCACCCATCGCGGTACGCTCGACCGTTCTCTTCAATCCGCAGGGCAGCTACGAAATTCAGCTGGTGGCGCTGCTTCATCCCGCATTGCTGCATCTGATCTTCATGGTGGCGATCACCGGCGCGCTCGGGCGGGAGCTTCGCGACGGAACGATCGGGGACTGGCTTGCAGACTGCTCGCGACGCGAGGCGGCCTGGGCCGTTTGCGGCAAATTGCTGCTCTACGTCCTCATCTTCATGGGCTGGGGGATCGCAGCGATCGCCTATCTGGCTGGTCTGCGAGGCTGGCCGATCGCTGGCAGCCCGCTGCTGATCGGCGCCGGCTATGCGGTGATGTACATGGCATATGTCGGTGTCGGGCTTCTATTCGTCGGTCTTACTCTAACGATGAGCAGCGCGCTTTCGGCGGCTGGCCTCTACGCGGGAGCCTCCTTCGCGTTCGCCGGGGCGGTATTCCCGGTCGAGTCCGCCTCCGGCTTTGCTCGGGTATGGAGCGCGCTGCTTCCTTATTCTTCCTTTGCCAAGCTGCTTTCGGAGCAGTGGATCATGGGTTCGGCGGCATCAGTGTCACTGCGACAGATCATCGTCATGCTACCATTCGTGATCGTCGGTCTTGCCGTCGGACTGCCGCGCTACCTTGCCGCGGCGAAGCAGCCGGAAACCTGGGGCCGCCGGTGATACGCAACGCCTTCCTCGGCACGTTCCGTGCCATCCTCTCGGACCGATCCGCGCTCCTGCTGCTGATCGGATCGGCCATCATCTATTCGTTCTTCTACCCGGCCGCTTATTCCGGCGAGGTGCCGAGGCGACTGCCCATCGTCGTTGTCGATCTCGACCATACCGGTTCGAGCCGCTCGCTCCTGATGAAGCTCCCGGCCCTTCAGCAGGCCGAGCTCATCGCCTCCCTATCGTCTCCTCGAGAGGCTTACGGATGGGTGCAATCTCGCCACGCGGACGCGGTGATCGTCATCCCGGACGGCTACGAGCGGAACATCCTGCGTGGTGGCCAAGGCACGATCGCGCTGTATGGCAATGGTGCCTATCTTCTTCGTAGCAGCACCTCGCTCGGCAGCATCGCCGCTGCCATTTCGGCGGTCGGTCGCGAGGCAGGGATGGATCAGGCGATGGCCGCCGGCGCGACGGCGCCACCGGCCTTGTCGCTCGTGCAACGACCGCTCTTCAACACGCGCGAAGGCTATGGAAGCACGGTCGTTCCGGGCGTCGCGTTCCTGATCATTCATCAGACGCTGCTGATGGGTCTCGCTCTGCTTGCCGGGACGATGAGGGAACGGCAGGGCCGCCGACGCTTCACTCGCAGGGAGTTCTTCGGCATCGCACTGGCATTCGTATCAATTGGTCTCCTCGACGTGGCCTACTACACTGGCTTCGTTTTCTGGTTTCAGGACTACCCACGTGCTCAGGCGGCCCCTCTCACCCTCATCGTCGCAGCAATCGCGTTCGTCGCGGCAACCGTCGCCGGGGCAATGGCGCTTGCCAGCTTCTTCAAGACTCGCGAGCGGCCGATCCAGCTCTGGATCGTGACATCCCTGCCAATCTTCTTCCTCTCCGGCTTGTCATGGCCCTCGGAGGCAACGCCGGGATGGCTCGTCGCAGCGTCACGGATGCTTCCCACGACCCCGGGGATACATCTGATGGTGGGGGTCAACCAGATGGGTGGAAGCCTTCGGCAATTATCAGGCGAAGTGGTGAACCTCTTCGGGCTCACCGTTTTCTACGGCTGGATCGCATATGCCCGCTTTGTTCGGCCAAGTTAGCCAACATCGCCGCACACGAGATTGCACGTGCTTTTTTTATCAACCAAACAGTCTAGGATCGTTGAGCGCATGATGCAGCGTTCGTGACACGCTGGCGTCACGAGCCTCATGCCTCGGGAGAGGCGCACTGCTCAAAATGTGACACCATCAAGGCTGAGATATTCACCGGCGATCCAGGCTATAACGACCCAATTTCGGTGGTTCAATCGCGGTAATAGCGCTCCCGAAAGCGGTCGTCCGTTCACCTGCCAGTCGGTAGTCTGCGGCTGGGCAAAGAGCGGTGGCCGGTGATGGGCAACCGCATTTCGAGCGAAATTTCGGGTGTGGATCGGCGTGGAAAAAGGACCCCGGCAGCGGGGTGATCGGCGTCGAAAAAGGACCCCTCATCCCGGTGGTCTAGGCTGCTCGCTTGGCGGTGTGTCAGGCGGCGAGATCGGGATGCTGGTATTGGAGACGGTGTTGAGGATCCGGCGCGAGCACGCGTCTGGGAAGGCCATCAAGGCGATAGCGCGGGACCTGCACCTGTCGCGCAAGGTGGTGCGTAAGGCGATCCGGGCGCCGGAGGCGGACATGGGGTATCGGCGGGAGGTACAGCCGCTGCCTAAGCTGGGGCCGTTTCAATCGCGACTGGACGCGTTGCTGGAGGAAGATGAGGCACGGCCGCGGCGGGAGAAGCTGCGCCTCACCCGTATCCACGACCTGCTGCTACGCGAGGGGTTCGACGGCTCGTATGATGCGGTGCGCCGTTATGCGGCGCGCTGGCGGCAGGCGCGGCGTCGCGACGTAATGAATGCGCCGGCGTTCATCCCGCTGCTATTCCGGCCGGGCGAGGCTTACCAGTTCGACTGGAGCCACGAGGACGTCGAGATCTCGGGCAAGCCGATGCGCGTGAAGGTCGCGCATGTCCAGCTGTGCGCGTCGCGGACGATGTATCTGCGCGCCTAAGCGCGCTCGCCGGAACACTCGTTGCGACCGCACTGATGCTTGCCGCACTGGCAGTTGCCGCATCACGGTTCATCGTTACGCCGCGTGCCGAACAAGCGCCGCTTTTCGTCGTGCCGCGCGGTATTGTGGTTCTCCTGGCGCTACTCGCCGCGATTACCTTCCTGACGGAGGGGGCTATTCTCGACTGGGGTGCGCTGCTCCTTGCCGGCAAGGGATTGCTGGCACCCGATCAAGCGGGCCTTGGATATAGTGTCTTCGCTATTGCGATGACCGCAGGGCGGCTCACCGGCGATCGGGTGGTGGCTCGAATTGGTGATCGTCAGACCATGTTTTGGGGCGGCTTGCTGGCGCTCATGGGCTACGGGATCATGCTGCTCGCACCGGTTGCCGTGGTCGCCATGTTGGGTCTGATGTTGATCGGACTTGGTGCATCGAACACGGTGCCGGTATTGTTTCGCCAGGCTGGCGCACAGAACGCGATGCCGCCTGAGCTTGCCGTCGCCTCGATTACGACGGTTGGCTACGCCGGCATCCTGGCAGGTCCGGCTGCGATCGGTTTCGTCGCGGGGCATACCGGCCTAACGGCCGCTTTCTGGATGCTGGCGGCTCTACTCTGCCTTGTACCACTATGCGCGAGAGCGGCAGTGGCAAAAGCTTCAGCTTGAGGATGGCGTAGTTATAGGAACACCTATCCTGGGCTGACCTTTCGTTGTCCCAAAATTAGCATCCCAATGGGAAAACCTCGACCGTATCGATAGACGTGTCTTCCAGGTAGAGAACGAGAAGGAAGAACGCGGATGAGGAGTCTGATCTGGGTCGCGCCGCTATGCGCTGGTCTCGGCGCTTGCAACGCCACCCCCGATCCGATCGGCCTTCAGCCGGGCGAGACGCTGTTGTCGGTGACGGGCACCGGCCGCACCGAGGCGACGCCTGACCAGGCGCTGTTCACCGCCGGCTTGTCGAGCATCGCCGCGGATGCCCGCGGCGCGTCCGAACGGAACGCTCGCACCATGACCGCGATCACGCAGGCACTGGCAAAGTTAGGCGTCGCCCAACGGGATATCCAAACTCGCAATCTGTCGGTGAACCGCATCACTTGGGGCGCGAACAAGGGACAGTACGAGGTCGCCAACAGCGTCACCGTTCGGATGCGCGACACCGGCAAAGTAGGCGCGGCGATCGCCGCCGTCACTGACGCCGGTGCCAACATCGTGTCCGGCCCCGACCTTTCGGTCGCCGATCCGGAAAAGGCGAACCTCACCGGCTACGGAAATGCCTACAAAACCGCACGCGCGAAAGCGGACGCATATGCCGCCGCGGCCGGGCTGCATATCGTGCGGGTGCTTTCGATCCGGGATGGCGGCACTGGCGGCGAATTACCGCAGGCCGGCGCCGGTCAGGCTGCCGACCTCAAGGTCCATCAAACGCTGCGCGGCAAAGCCGATCATCTCGCGTAGGAAATCGGCGTCCGCACTCTTCCCCAGCAGCGCCTGAACGCTCATCATCTCATCGGTCATCGGAGTCTCCGTTGGTTGAGTTTCGCAACCCAAACCTATCCGAAGATCTCCGATGGCCATCCCTCAGCTACACCACCGCCTGGGACACGACCTCCCGCTGGCCGTTCCCAATCGAGAATGCGTCGCGCGGTCACCTCGATGCACTCACCGATCGGTGAGGTATCGGACATTGGTAAATCTCATAGCTGCTGCGATCGTGGCGTAATCTCGTCAGGGGTACACGTCCGCGAGCTGGCACCGTCAAGCTATATTGCCGGTGGGCCGGCGGATTCTGACGGAGCCATGATCGTCGTGCTGAAGATTTTTCTGGGTCTGGTTTGCTTAACTGGTGCTTCAGCGGCCATCGGATCTTTCGCACAGAACCGAACAGGCGAGCGTGCGCGAATGATCAGCTCGATCAAGGCAGCTGCTGCTGACGTTCCGGCACTGCGAGATGATCCCTTTTTTCGAGCAGCGGTTGCGGTCGAGGCAAAGCTTCCACGCGAGGATTTCATACCCCGCGCTGCCAAGCCGCAAGCCTACATCGGCGCACCGTTGGAAATCGGGTGGCAGCAGACGATTTCCGATCCTTACGTCATGGCGATCATGACGGCCGCAGTGCAAGTGCGGCGCAAGTCTCGCGTTCTGGAGGTCGGGACTGGCTCCGGCTATCAGGCCGCGATCCTGGCCGAGCTGGGTGCAGAGGTCTCGACGATCGAAATCGTCCCGCAGCTGGCGCACCAGGCAGCCACGGCCTTGCGCCGGCGCGGCTATCGAAATGTCCATGCCCGCGTCGGAGACGGCTTCGTGGGCTGGCCCGAACGAGCGCCCTTCGACGCAGTGATCGTCACCGCAGGTTCTGCGAGCGTTCCAACGTCGCTCCTTGATCAGTTGCGGATAGGCGGGCGTCTGGTCATGCCGATCGGCCCCTCCACGGCGACCGAGCGACTAGAGGTCTTCACAAAGCAGACTGACGGTAGTGTCGTCGCGTGTTCACTGGGTTGGGCAATGTTCGTGCCCCTAACGGGACGTGGGTATGCGCCCGATCGCCCGGGTGTCGGCGATCACGCCAAGCCATGGTGCTTCGGGGCATCGGTCACCTGATCTATTGCAGACGACCGATGGAAAGTGAGACGGACGCATAGGCCCATTGCACTGTCAGGGATGGTGCAGTCCGCCTGATGCAGGGCGGCAATCGCAGCCACGAGTGCCAGGCCAAGCCCCGCGCCTTCTGTGTTGCGACTGGCATCCCGCCGGTAGAAGCGTCGAAACACCTTCTCACGTTCATCGAAGGGAATGCCGGGACCTTTGTCGCATATTTCCGCCACTGCTTCGGCGCCAACGATATGCAGGCGAGAGACGATATGCGTTCCGGGCGGAGTGTGGACGATCGCGTTCTCGATCAGATTGGTGAACAGCTGCGCGAGAAGGTCGGGGTCGCCGATGACGGTGACTCCTGCAGCATGGTGAGCAATGAACGTCTGCCCGGAGTCCTCGACCACGGGCAAGTAGGCCGCATGGATACGATCGAGCAGTTCGGACAGGTCGACGGGACCGAAGCGACGTCGCCCGACACCTCCCTCGATCGACCCAATCCGCAGCAGGGCCTCGAACGTCGCGAGCAGTCCGTTGGTCTGCTCGACGGCCGCGTCGATACTGTCGGGATCGCCGGCACCTGACGACTGCAATCGTTCGAGCCGTTGGTGGAGCCGGGTAAGTGGCGTGCGCAGATCGTGCGCGATTTCCGTCGACACCTGCCGCAGAGCCTCCATCGCCGCGTCCTTCCGCTCGAGCATGCGATTGAGGTTGCGGGTGAGGTCGTCGAACTCCGGACCGAACCCGATCATCGGCAGCCGTTCCGCGCTATCCCCATCAATTATCCGGTCGATGGCGCGATTGACCGTCGCGAGCCGACGCAGGAAGACGCGCCCAACCAGATACCCGCCGATCAATGCGAAGGCAGCGATCGCGATGCCGCTCCAGATCGTGAAGTATCCGAGCCGCTGGCGTAGCTGCTGAACATCGAAGCTGTCGGTCGCCACGACAAGCAGCAATCCGTCGGGCAGCTGCGTTACTTGCGTTGCGAGATGTTCGACGTGTCGCGAACCGTCAAAATCCTCGGGCACCGCAACGCTTGCCTGACCGATCCTGGCGGCTTGCAGCGGCAGGTCGCCGGATAGCCGGTGTCCCGTTCTGTTGATCAGGAGATATCGATAGGGCGGATCCGCGTCGCTACCCCTGTGCCGCGCGATGGCATCCGTCAGTCCCGAGAGACCCAGATCGGCATATTCCGCGGCCAGAACCGACGATTCCGCCCGAAGCATCCCATCACTGGCTTCTCGGGCGTAATAACCGATCTGCCTCTCCACGGTGAGCAACAGGGCGCCTGCGCCGAGCGCCACGACGACCGCCAGCATTAAGGCGAAGCGAAAGGCCGCGCTCCCGAACGCGGCCGGGATGCGTGACCTAACCCGCATCGATCCGGTATCCAGCGCCCCGAACGGTCTGGATCAATTCACGTCCGAAGCCGCGATCGACCTTGGCGCGCAACCGGCTCATGTGGCTCTCGATGATGTTGGTCTTGGGATCGAAGTGAAACGACCAGACATTTTCGAGGAGCATCGTGCGGGTCACCACCTCGCCTGCGTGCAGCATCAGATATTCAAGCAGTTTCAGTTCCTGGGCTTGCAAATCCACTCGCTGACCGGCGCGCGTCACGTTGCGGCGGATGCGGTCGAGAACCAGGTCGCCGACCGCAATCGTGGCGGCGACGTCCGAGATCGGGGGGCGCCGCGCGAGCGCATTGATCCGGGCGAGCAGTTCGGTCGCCGCGAACGGTTTCGCCAGATAGTCGTCGGCCCCCGCCTCGAGCCCTTCGACCCGGTCCTCGACGCCGTTCATGGCTGTGAGGAACAGCGCAGGTGTCCGTATCCCCGCCGCCCGGATGGCCTTGAGCGCCGGCAGGCCAGCGATGCCCGGCACCATCCGGTCAAGGATCAGAACGGCGTATTCGCTGGAAGATGCCAGGAAGATCGCGTCCTGCCCGGTCGAACAGGCGTCGACGACATGGCCTGCGCTGCTCAGCACGCGCTCCAGGTCCTCACGCGTCCCGGCATCGTCTTCAAGCAACAAGAGCTTCATCGACTGATGATCCGGTTTCGCGCCGGAGACGGCAAGTTGGGCATAATCAATCTTGTCCTCACCCGCGACGAAGGTTGCCGCTCCTAGAAGGGCACGGTGTAATCTGCCCCAAGGAGTGTGTGTCATGAAAGACGTGCGATTGATGCTGGGTCTGCTGTCCGTCGCGGCGATGAGTGGAACAGCCGCTGCGGCAGCAACGAAACTGAAGGGACACCAATACGCCGCTCAGGCGAAGGTCTCTCTCGCCACGGCACGGCAGACCGCACTCAAGGCGCGTCCCGGCACGATCACCGATCAGGAGCTGGAACGGGAGAAGGGTGGCAGCGGCCTGCGCTATTCCTTCGATATCACCAGCCACGGCAAGCCTTATGAGGTCGGAATCGACGCGCGAAGCGGCGTGATCCTCGAGAATGTTGCCGAAGGCAAAAACCCGGACTGACCAACATCGAGATCCCGACGCATTGGCCAGCGTTACCGGCCAGGAGGCGCGACAGAAGCATGTTGATCAGGGGGATCAGGAAGGGCGTCCTGCCCATTCTGCTTGCAGCGTTGTTGGCGGGATGCGCGCATTACACCGCGCTTCCGCTCACGCGAGACATACCGCTCGCGCCGTCTGTCGGCGCGCTGCAGGGTGCCGCGGAAGATCATGGAGCCTTATCAGTCAGTGACGTCGTGACGTTGGCGCTGGCAAACAACCCGGATCTTCGCGCGGCGCGCCTGAAGCGGGGCATTGCCGAGGGGCAGGCGACGCAAGCCTCGATCCTCGCCAATCCGTCCCTGTCGGGCGCTTTCCTGCCTCTGCTTTCGGGGGCAGGCACCGTCCCGGCCTGGAATCTGGGAGTGGCACAGGACATCAAGAGCCTCGTCACCTATCGCGCGCGACGCCGCGCTGCCACTGCCAGCACCCGGCAAGTTGCGGCTGATCTCGTCTGGCAGGAATGGCAGGTCGCCGGGCAGGCGCGCCAGCTTGCCACCGACATCATCATCGGCACGCGCAGCCGCCCGACCTATGTCGCGGCCTACGATCTCCTGTCCGATCGCAACGGCAAGCTCGAGCGCGCCCTCGCTGCCAGAACCGTGACGCTCGTCACCGTCGCCCCGGACCGTGTCGCTCTTCAGGCGGCGCGCACGTCGCTCAACACGCTCGACCAGACGTTGCTATCGCAGCGGCACCAGCTGAACGCCCTGCTGGGCTTGACACCCGATGCGGTCGTGCCGCTTGCGACCGCGCCCGACCTCCCGCCGTTTAACCCCGCCGCGATCCGCGCAGGGCTTGCGACGCTGCCTGATCGCCGGCCCGACCTGCTCGCACTGCGCCTCGGCTATGCAGCCGCTGACGAGCAATTGCGCGTCGCGATCCTGTCGCAGTTTCCTGACCTGATCCTTGGCGGTTCCGCGTCGAGCGACAGTTCGAAGGTCATCAACGGCGGGCCGAACGTGCAGGTCGGCTTGCCCATCTTCGATCGCAACCAGGGCAATGTCGCGATCGCGCGGGCGACGCGGGCGCAGCTTCAAGCCGATTATTCTGCGCGGCTAGCGGCCGCTACCGGTACGGTCGGCGCGCTGCTGCGCGAATATGAGCAGCTCGCGGCGCAACTGGCGATCGCGCGTCGCGATTTGCCTGCCGCCCGCATCGCCGCGTCCCGGGCACAGGCGGCGTTCGGCGCCTCCAACATCGACGAGCGGGGCTATGTCGACCTCGTCTCTAACCGCTTCGCCAAGGAAGAGGAGATCATGACCTTGGAACTCGCGCTGTTCGATCGTCAGATCGCCATACAGACGCTGGTCGGCGCGGGCCTGCCGACGATCGACTTGTCCGCCGAACAAGCGGGGAGCGGTCGGTGATGCCGCCTCATCCGAGAATATCTGCTGCTCTGCTTCTGCTTTTGGTCACGGCTTGCAGCAGCGGATCCCCCGCGCCGGATGCCAGCGATACCCCGACGCCCAGCGTTCTCGTCAACACCGTCGCACCCCGCCAGGGTGCGCTACCGGCGATCGTCACGGCTTATGGCTCCGTGGCGCCTTCCGAGATCGGCACCCGGACATTCAATGAAGCGCAGCCAGGCCAGGTGACGCGGCTGTTCGTCGCCCCAGGCAGCGCCGTGAAGGCCGGACAGGCTCTTGCTATATTTGTCACGGCGCCGACTTCGCGCAGCACCTACGCACAAGCGGTGAGCGCTCTCGCCGCAGCGCAGAAGGCGCGCGCCAGCACGGCGCAGCTGCTCGCGCAGCAGCTCGCGACAACCGATCAGCTGGTGCAGGCGGACAAGGCGGTGTCCGACGCACGAACCTCTCTCGCTGCGCTGCGCGCCGAGGGGGCTGGCACCCCTGTCCATACCATCGTGGCACCGTTTGCGGGCATCGTCACCGCCGTCGCGGTTGCCCAGGGTGACCGCACCGCAGCGGGCGCGACCATCCTAACGGTCGCGCGATCGGGCGGGATCGTCGTCACCGTCGGGATCGATCCGTCGCAGCGCGGCGCGGTCGTTGTCGGACAAGCGGCGTCGCTGAAGCGCTTGTCGGGCGGCGGTACGATCGAAGGTCGCGTCGTGCGGGTCGACGGCGCGTTGAATGCCGTGACCAAGATGGTCGACGTCGACTTATCCTTCCCTGCGGGCGCACTCCTCCCGGGCGAGCCTATGCAGGTCGACATCCGCACCGGCGCGGTCAACGGATGGGTCGTGCCGCACGCGGCCGTCGTGACCGCCGGTGGCAGCCCGAAAATATTCCAGGTGCAGAGGGGCAAAGCCAAGGCGGTGCCGGTCACTATCAGGCTGTCGTCGGACGCGGGCGACGTCGTGGATGGCGCCCTGTCCCCCCGTATCCCGCTGATCGTCGCCGGTGCCTATCAGGTCACCGACGGCGATGCCGTCCGGAGCCGTTGATGCTCGAGCGGTTCCTCCGCACCCAGTCGCGCGCCTTCGTCCTTGTCGGCTTGGCGCTGGCACTAGCGGGAATCGTCGCAGCGTTGTCGTTGCCGATCGGGCTCTTCCCTCAGGTATCGTTTCCGCGGGTCGTCGTCGATCTCGATTCCGGGAGCCGTCCCGCAGATCAGACCGCGCTGACCGTTACCCGTCCAGTCGAGGAGGCGATCCGCGCCATCCCTGGCGTCAACAACGTCCGTTCCGAGACGGCGCGCGGGACCGCGCAGATCTCGATCGACTTCGGTTGGGGGCGCGACATGATCGCGAGCACGCTGCTCGTCGATACCGCGGTCGGCCGTATCCTGCCGTCGCTGCCTGCCGGCACGCAGTACAATGTCCGCCGGATGGACCCGACCGTCTTTCCGATCATCTCCTATGCGCTGGTATCCGACACGGCGGATCCAGCTCAGCTCCAGGACTTCGCACGACTTCAGATTACCCCGCTGCTGTCCTCGATCACCGGCCTTGCGAAGGTCGGTGTGCAGGGTGGTGACACCGCAGAGGTCGAGGTGCTCGCGGACCCGCAACGGCTCGCGAGCTACGGCCTGGCGATGGCGGACCTTGCGACCGCCATCCGCAACGGCAACGTGTTGAGTGCGGTCGGGCAGGTCCAGGATCGTGGTCGACTCTCGCTCGTGATTGCCGATCGCAGTGTCGCCAGCGCTGCGCAGATCGGTGACATCGTCGTCAAGGCGGCCCCGGCAGGGGTCGTTCGGGTGCGGGATGTCGCAACCGTGCAGACCGGTGCCGTGCCCGTCTGGCAGCGGATCGTCGAAGACGGAAAGCCTGCGGTGCTGTTCAACATCTACGAACAGCCGGACGGCAACGCGGTTCAGATCGCAAAGCAAGTGCAGGCGAAGCTGGCGAGTGTGAGGCTGCCGGCCGGGGTAAAGCTCGTCAACTGGTACGACCAGAGCGAGTTGGTGACCCAATCGGTCGCGAGCGTTCGTGACGCGGTACTGATCGGCCTCGTGCTCGCCGCGCTGGTGCTCCTCCTGTTCCTGCGCAGCTGGCGCGTCACGTTCGTCGCCATCATCGTCGTGCCGGCAACGCTGGCGACCACGGTGTTGGTGCTGAGCATCCTCGGCATGAGCTTCAACATCATGACCCTCGGCGGGATCGCCGCCGCAGTCGGATTGCTGATCGACGACGTCATCGTGATGGTCGAGCATATCGCCCGCCGCGCTGGCGAGGTGAGACCGGATGGGGAGGTCGCTGGCAATGCCGCGGTCATCCCGGCCGCGCGTGAGTTTATGGCACCGCTGACCGGATCGAGCCTCGCGACGCTGATCGTGTTCGTGCCGCTATCATTCCTGACCGGGGTCACCGGTGCCTTCTCCAAGGCGCTGTCAGTGACGATGGCGGCGGCACTTGCCATTTCCTGGGCGATGACGGCTTTCGTCGTGCCGGTCCTCGTGAGGTGGCTGGTGGACTTTCGCACATGGAAGGATCCCGGTGTCGCCGGTGAGGGGCGGCTTGCCGTGGTCCATGACAAGGGCCTTGATCGCCTGTCGGCCCGGCCCTGGTTGCTACTTGTCATTCTCGTGCCGCTCCTGACAATCGGTTATATCGGCTATTCCAAGGTGCCGACAGGTTTCATGCCGAAGGTCGACGAAGGCGGCTTTGTCATGGACTATTACACTTCGCCCGGCACGTCGCTGGATGAGAGCGGGCGTCAGGTCGGCCAGATCGACCGTCTGCTTGCCGCCAATCCGGAGGTGCTAACCTTCTCGCGGCGGCTCGGCACTGGCCTCGGCGGTGATCTCGGTCAGAGCTATCACGGTGACTATTTCGTCCGGCTGAAGCCGAACCACAGTCGCCCGACCGAGAAAGTGGCTGCCAGCGTCGCGGACGAGATCGGGGTCAAGGTGCCGGGCGTCCAAGTCGAGGTCGCGCAACTCATCGAGGATCTGATCGGTGATCTCACGGCCGTTCCGCAGCCGATCGAGGTCAAGCTCTACTCGTCCGACCCAACCGTGCTCGATGCCCAAGCCAAGAAGGTCGCTGCACTGATCGCAAAGATCGATGGCGTGGTCGAGGTGAAGGACGGCGTTCAACTCGCAGGTGACGCACTCGACGTCCGGGTCGACCCGGTTCGCGCCGGCGTGGAAGGGGTCGCGCCCGCAGACGTCGAGACACAGCTGTCGACCGCCCTGAGCGGCACTGTCGCCACAACCCTTGCCCGACCCGACAAGGCCATCGACGTGCGCGTCCGGCTTCCGCAGGCGATGACGATCAGCCAGGCCGGGCTTGGGCAGCTGCCCATCCGGGCCACTGATGGCCATCTATTCCCGCTGTCGCGTGTCGCGTCCATCGAGGCAGTCGTCGGACAACCGCAGATCGCCCGTGAGAACCTGGAACCGATGGTCGCCGTGACCGGTCGCATTCAGGGACGCGGCATCGGTGCTGCCGTTGGCGACGTGACGAAGGCCCTCGACCAGCCAGGCGTGCTGGCACCCGGTATCCGTTATGAGCTGGGCGGTCTCTATCAGCAGCAGCAGATCGCCTTCGCCGGCCTCATCAAGGTGTTCGGCGCAGCGCTCGTCACCGAGCTGGTGTTGCTGCTTGTGCTTTACCGGCGGTTCTGGCTGCCCGTCATCATCATCGGCTGCTCGCTCCTGTCGACCACGGCCGTGTTCACCGCCCTGTGGCTCGCCGGCGTCGACCTCAACATCACGGCGCTGATGGGCATGACGATGATCATCGGCATCGGCACCGAGATGGCGATCTTCTACGTCTCCGAGTTCGAGGAACTCTGCCACACCATGCCGCCCGTCGTCGCGACGCGCGAGGCAAGCCGCAACCGCCTGCGTCCGATCACGATGACGACGTTTGCGGCGATCCTGACGCTCCTGCCGCTCGCCCTGGCGATCGGCCAAGGCTCAGGCATCCAGCAGCCGCTGGCGATCGCGATCATCGCCGGGCTGTTGCTGCAATATCCGCTCGTCCTCCTGGCAATGCCGATCCTCGTTCGGCTGACCCTACCGCATTCCGACCATGATCCCGCCATTCCAGCACAAGGAACTGTACAATGAAGAGGGTACTGACGACTGCTACCTTGGCGCTGACCTCCTTCGCTGCGGCGGGGGCTGCCCCGCCGACGCCAGCTTATCGCGTCGCGGCTACCATTTCCGGTCCGGACGGCGGGGGATGGGACTATGCCCGCGTTGATCCAGTCGATCACCGCCTCTTCATCGCCCGGTCGACATCGGTCACCGTCATCGACACCAGAGGTGAGCGGGCAGTCGGATCGATCGGCACGATCGCGCACGGTCATGCGGTCGTACCGCTTCCCGGCGGGCGGCTCATGGCGACGAGCGGCGACGATGCCTCGGTCCGCTTTCTTTCAACCTCCGATGGTCGCGAACTCGGTCGTGTAACGGTCGGCAAAAAACCTGACGCTGCGATCGTCTCGCCTGACGGCAAAACTGGCTTCGTGATGAATGCCAAGGCCGGTTCGGTATCGATCATCGACACGGCAGCGATGCGGACTTTGCGCACTGTGCAGCTCAAGCCGGGCCTTGAATATGCCGCGCTGACGCCGGACGGCACGCTGTTCGTGAACAACGAGGACGCAAACGAGATGGAGGTCGTCGACGTGCGGCGTGGCACAGCCGCTGCGCCGATCGCCTTGCCAGGGTGCGCCGAGCCATCTGGCCTTGCCTATGACGCGAAAACGGATCGCCTGATTGCCGCGTGTGCCAACGGCAAGGCGGCCATCGTCACGGGCTCGAACCACAAACTTTCGCAGCTGGTCGACATCGGCGCAGGCCCGGATGCCGTGATTCTGGATCCGCAGCGTCGCTTGGCATTCATTCCCTGCGGCAAGGACGGAGTGCTGGACGTGCTGTCTCTTGAGGGCACCGTCGTGAAGCGCGTGGGCCGTATCAAGACTGCGGTGGGTGCACGGACGGGTGCGCTCGATCCAGATAGCGGTGCGATCTACTTGCCGACAGCATCGTTTGGCCTGCCAGCCAAACCTGGTGCCCGCCCGGTCGCAACGCTTGGCACGTTCAAGGTCCTGGTCGTGAAGCCGGCGTGACGGGACCAAATGGAATAAGTCGGGTGACTGTCCCCATGCGGATACTCTACGGGGGCTCACTGCTCGCGCTGGGCGCAGGGCTTCTACTCGTCGCCGCGTCGCTCTTCGCCACAGGCCGGGTGACGGGTTTCGATGCGGCCATTCTCGTGTGGGTGCGCGAGCGCACCGGCGATCATGGTCCGCTGATCGTGGCTTCCCACGGTGCGACCATGATGGGTAACAACCTCACTTTGTGGATCGTGACCGCGATCGGGCTCGCATATCTAGCGAGCAGGCAACGCTGGCGGTTGTGTGCCTATCTTGCGAGCACGGCCGCAGGTGGGGCGATTATCGTCAGCGTTTTAAAGGCACTCGTGGATCGGCCCCGGCCGATGATTGTCGCGCATCTTGTCGATGTTCGAACGGCTAGCTTCCCGAGCGGGCACGCCATGGACTCCGCTTTCGTCTATGGCTCGCTAGCGATCGTCATGGCTGCGCAGGCCCGTCGAGGTCGTCGAGCGACTGTCGCAACTTCCGTTGCCATGTTGCTGATTTTTGCAATCGGGGCTTCACGGATCATTCTAGGCGTCCACTGGCCGACGGACGTGGCCGCTGGTTGGGCTATCGGCTTGGGCTGGACCGCCATCGTGACGCAGATTTTTGTTTGGACCAATAACCTGAATTCCGCGCCGAGCAGCTGGCCGTCTCTCCGTTAGCGCATGATCGAGGAAACGACGCTTGCGGTCATTTCGCGGCTGCCAACGAGCGTCGACGCACATTTGCGCAAGAAAACTGAAGCGCCAAGGACATCAAAATGAATGGGCTAAGCAATCTCATCGCGACGCTGGCGGGCTGGATCGTCGCCGTGATCGCTGCGACCGGATATATTGGCATCATCGGTTTGATGGCTCTCGAAAGCGCCTGCATCCCGCTGCCGTCTGAAATCATCATGCCGTTTAGCGGTTATCTGGTCTCGACCGGTCGCCTGGACCTGTGGCTGGTAGCGATTGCGGGAGCAGTTGGCTGTAATCTCGGATCAGCTCTTGCTTATGAGGCGGGGCGCCGCGGTGGTCGTCCCATGGTCGAGCGTTACGGACGCTGGCTTTTGCTCACACCCGAGGATCTTGACCGATCGGAACGGTTTTTCGAGCGCTTCGGCGGTGCGGCTGTTCTGATAGGTCGGATGTTGCCGGGCATCCGCTCGTTTATCGCGCTGCCTGCGGGGATCGCCCGGATGCCGTTGCTGCGCTTTCACCTATACACCTTCATAGGGTCACTGCCTTGGTGCCTGGGGCTGGCCTATGCCGGCCAGGTACTCGGGAGCCGCTGGAACACAGACCCGAGATTGTCGGCCTGGTTTCACAAGATCGACCTGTTCCTGCTGGGCGCGATCGTGCTGGCGGCAATATGGTTCGTCCGACGTCGCCTGACGGGGGTGCGAACTTCACGCGCGACAGAACCCGAATAAAAGTCGGGGGTGACCTCGGGACCCCTCGTCTGCAACCAGAGCGGGGGGCCGCTTCATTGGGACTTTGTATAGTCGCCTCCAGCAGCGCCCATGCTTTCGTGACTAAGCCGTCACGATGCGCCAGACTTTTCTTCTGATCCCGATCCTGCTTGCCGGTTGCGGCGAGAAGACTGCGAAGCCCTCCGCACCGCCCGCCCATGCCGAGACGATCGCGCACGAAAGCGAGCTGCTGAAGCTGACGCTGACGCCCGAGGCGCAACGTCGCCTGGGCATCGGCTTGGTGCGTGTCGGCGGAGGATCGGCCACCGCAACGCGCGAGGTGGCCGGTGAAATCGTGGTCCCGCCGATCAGCGCCAACGGCGTGCCGGTCAATTCGACGACCAACCTCCAGCAAATCGGCAGCCAGCAGGCCGCGGCCGATGCCGAACTGGCGCGCGCATCGGCGCAGGCCCGCCTCGCCCGGATCGCGCTCGATCGCGCCGCGAGCCTGGTGCGCGAGGAAGCGGGCAGCGTGCGCGCGCGTGACGAAGCTGCGGCGGCATTGGCAGCAGCACAGGCAGCGCTGGGCGCGGCACGTCAGCAGCGCCGCTTGCTTGGGCCTGCGGTCGCCTCGCTCGGGTCGCAAGCGGTGCTGTGGGTCCGCGCGTCGGTGTTCGGCAGCGACATGGGGAATGTGCGCCGTGAGGCCGCCGCGACGGTCCGCACGCTCGGCGACGCCGGCCTGCCACGCAGCGCCCGTCCGGTGCAGGCGCCGCCATCCGCCAACACCGTCGCGGGCACCGTCGACCTGTATTACGCCGTCGACAATCGCGACCGGGCTTTCCGGGTCGGTCAGCGCGTGTCGGTCGACCTGCCGCTCGCCGGGCAGACCGAGGGGCTGTCGGTCCCGTCCGCCGCGATCCTGCGTGACATTCATGGCGGCGAGTGGGTCTATCAGAAGACCGCGCCCGACACCTTCGTCCGCCAGCGGGTCGAGGTGGCATCGGAAAGCGGCGGACGGGCGCTGCTCGCGCGCGGGCTGTCCGTCGGCGCGCAGGTCGTGACCGATGGCGCGGCGGAGCTGTTCGGTACCGAGTTCGGGGCGGCGCACTGATGCTTGGCCGGCTCGTCCATTTCGCGCTGGCGCAGCGCGTCCTCGTTCTCGCGCTCGCCGCGCTGCTGGTGGTGCTCGGGGTCCGCGCCGGGCGCGACGTGCCGCTCGACGTGTTCCCCGAGTTCGCACCGCCGATGGTGGAAATCCAGACCGAGGCCCCGGGGCTGTCGACCGAGGAGGTCGAAAGCCTGGTCACGGTGCCGATCGAGACCGCGGTCAACGGCGTTCCCGGCCTGATGACGCTGCGCTCCAAATCGGTGCTGGGCCTGTCGTCGGTGCAGATCCTGTTCGAGCGCGGGTCCGACGTGATCCGCGCCCGCCAGATGGTCGGAGAGCGGATCGCGCAGGTGCAGCCGCGCCTGCCGCTCGCGGCGCGTCAACCGGTGCTGATGCCGCCGCTTTCCTCCACCAGTCGCGCGATGAAGGTCGGGCTGTCGTCGACGAAGCTCGACCAGATGCAGTTGTCCGAATTGGTGCGCTGGACGATCCGGCCACGGCTGATGGCGGTCCCCGGCGTCGCCAACGTCGCGGTCTGGGGCCAGCGCGACCGGCAATTGCAGGTGCTGGTCGATCCCGATCGTCTGCGCGCTTCCGGCGTGACGCTGGCGGAAGTACGCGCCGCGGCGGGCGACGCGGTTCTGGTCGGGGGCGGCGGGTTCGTCGACACGCCCAACCAGCGGCTTGCGGTCCAGCAGGCGGGCACCGTCCAGACGGCGGCTGACCTCAGCCAAGCGATCGTCAAGCAGGCAGGCGAAGCACCGGTCAGGATCGGCGACGTCGCGCGCGTGGTCGACGGCTTCAACGCGCCGATCGGCAACGCCATCATCGACGACGGTCCCGGCATCATGCTGATCGTCGAGAAGCAGCCGACCGCCAACACCCTGGAGCTGACCCGCGCGGTCGAAGCGGCGTTCGCCGACCTGAAGCCCGGTTTGAAGGACGCGAAGGTCGACACGACGATCTTCCGGCCGGCGACCTTCATCGAACGATCGATCGACAATCTCACCCGTGCGCTGATGATCGGCTGCGCGCTGGTGGCGGCGGTGCTGTTCCTGTTCACCCGCGACTGGCGGCAGGCGACGATCAGCCTCGTCGCGATCCCGCTGTCGCTGCTCGGCGCCGGCATGATGCTGCTCTGGTCGGGCGCGACGATCAACGTGATGATTATTGCCGGCCTCGTCATCGCGCTGGGCGAGGTGGTCGATGACGCGATCATCGACGTGGAGAATATCGCCCGTCGCCTGCGGCTGAACCGCGAGGCGGCCGATCCGAAGCCCGCGTTCGCGGTGGTGCTGGCCGCGTCGCTGGAGGTGCGCTCGGCGGTCGTGTTCGCCTCGCTGATCGTGATGCTGGTGTTCGTGCCGATCTTCTTCCTCGGCGGGGTAGCCGGCACCTTCTTCCAGCCCCTCGCCATCGCCTATGTGCTGGCGATCGGCATGTCGCTGCTGGTCGCGCTGACCGTCACGCCGGCGATGTGCCTGCTGCTCCTGCCGAACGCGCCGCTTACCGAGGAGCGCGACACCCGCTTCGTCGCCGGATTGAAGCGTCGCTATGTCGGCTTCCTGCCGTGCGTGGTGGGAAGGCCGGCGCTGGCGGTCGGGATCGTTGCGGGCGGGCTGCTGCTGGCGGGGGTCGGCTATGCGACCTTCAAGGACCAGTTCCTTCCCGACTTCCGCGAAACCGACTTCCTGATGCACTTCGTCGAGAAGCCGGGCACGTCGATCGAGGCGATGGACCGGATTACGATCCGCGCGTCGAAGGAGCTGCGCAGCATCCCCGGTGTGCGCAACTTCGGCGCGCATATCGGTCGCGCCGAGCAGGCCGACGAGGTGGTCGGTCCCAACTTCACCGAACTCTGGATCAGCCTGGATGAGAATGCCGATTACGATGCGTCGGTGAAGCGGATCAAGGAGGTGGTCGAGGGCTATCCCGGCCTCTACCGCGATGTGCTGACCTATCTGCGCGAGCGGATCAAGGAGGTGCTGACTGGTGCCGGCGCGACCATCGTCGTCCGCATCTACGGCCCTGACCAGGCGGAGCTGCGCGCGGCCGGCGCGCGTGTTCGGGACGCGATCGGCGGTATTCAGGGCGTGTCCGACCTGAAGCTGGAGAGCCAGGTGCTGGTCCCGCAAATCCGCATCCGCCCGCGCGCCGGCGAACTGGCCCGGCTCGGGCTGACCGCGGGCGAGGTCCGCCGGCAGGCGCAGGTCTTAGTGGCGCAGGCCAAGGTCGGCGAAATCTACCGCGACCAGCGCGCGTTTGACGTCGCGGTTTGGGGTGAGCCGGCGGTGCGGAACAGCGTCCATGCGCTTCGCGACCTGATGATCCAGGCACCCGTCACCGGCGCGCCGGTGCGGCTCGGAGACATCGCCGATATCGAGATCGCGCCCGCTCCCAACGAGGTGAAGCGCGAGAACGGCCAGCGCCGCCTCGACGTGACGATGAACGTCGCGGGCGCGGATCTCGGCACCGTCGCGCAGGCGGTCGACGCCGCGGTCGCGAAGGTGCCGTTCGCGACCGGCTATCACCCGCAGGTGCTGGGCGAATATGCCGCGCTGAAGGAATCGCGCAGCCGGTTGTGGAGCATCGGCGCGCTGTGCCTCGTCGGCATCCTGCTGCTGGTGTGGATGGAGTTCCGCTCGCGCCGGATCACCGCGCTGGTCGCCGTCAGCCTGCCGTTCGCGCTGGTCGGGGGCGTGGTCGCGGTCGCGCTCACCGGCGGGGTGCTGTCGCTCGGCTCGCTGGTCGGCTTCGTCACCGTCATCGGCATCGCCGCGCGCAACGGCATCATGCTGCTGTCGCACTATCAGCATCTCGAACGCCATGAGGGCATGACCTTCGGCCGCGAACTGGTGCTGCGCGGCGCGGAGGAGCGACTGGTGCCGATCCTGATGACCGCCGCCTGTGCCGGCCTCGCGCTGGTGCCGCTGATCGTCGCGGGCAACGCGCCGGGGCACGAGATCGAGCATCCGATGGCGATCGTGATCCTCGGCGGTCTCATCTCGTCGACCGCGCTCAACCTGCTGCTGCTGCCCGCGCTCTACGCTCGCTATGGCGAGAAACGCGCCGTGCCGCCTGCTGCCGCACACAAGGAGGCGCTGGCATGATCCGTCGCCTCGTCCCCGCCGTCGCGCTGCTCGCCTCCGCGTGCATGAGCGTGCCCGCACCTCCGCCGACGATCGCCCCACCCAGCGCGACGGGCGAGTTCGCCCGACTTCCCGTCGCGTCGATCGCGCCGGTGCCGGATGACTGGTGGCGGCTCTACGACGATCCAGTCCTCGACGGACTGGTCCTATCGGCCCTCGCCGCCAACGCCGATCTGCGCGTCGCCTATGCCAATCTCGACGGCGCACGCGCGGCATTGCGACAGGCACGGGCAGCGCGGTTGCCGCAGACGACGATCGAGAGCGCGCTGGGCATCGACAATCCCGCCGGACAACCGAGTGCGTCGGGCAATGTGCCCACGACGGATTACGATATCGCCGCAACCGCGAGCTGGGACCTCGACCTGTTCGGCCGGCTTCGCTCGGCCGCGACCGCGGCGGGCGCTGATACCGAGGCGCAAGTGGCCGTCGTCGACGGACTGCGCGTTGCGGTCGTTGCCGATACCGTGCTGGCCTATGTCGACCTGTGCGGATCGACCCGCGCCATCGCCACCGCGCGCGAGGTCGCTGCGGCGCAGGACCGTTCGCTCGCTCTCGTGCGCGAGCAGTTGCGTGCCGGCGAGGTGTCGCCGCTGGAAGTCTCGCAGGTCGCGACGATCGCCGCTGCCACTCGTGCCGCCATCGCCCCGTTCGAGGCGCAGCGCGCCAATGCGCTGTACCGGCTCGCGACGCTGCAGGGGCGCCCGCCCGCCGAAGCGCGCGCCTACCGCTTCGCCTGCACCGCCGCGCCCCGTCTGCGCGGGGCGGCACCGGTCGGCGACGGCACCGCGCTGCTGCTACGCCGTCCCGACGTGCGCGAAGCAGAGCGCCGCCTTGCCGCCGCGGCCGCACGGATCGGCGTGGCACGCGCGGACCTCTATCCACGGGTCAATCTGGGCGGGGCTGTCGGGTTGCTGTCCGGCGGGATCAGTGCGGCGGTGACGCCGCTCGTCAGCTGGGCCTTTCCCAACCAGGCACCGGCACGCGCACGTCTCGAACAGGCCCGCGCGACCGAGCGCGCGGCGCTGGCCGGGTGGGACGTGGCGGTGCTGCGGTCACTGCGCGAGGTCGAGACGGCCTTGGCGACCTACGATGCCGAAACCCGTCGCAACCGCGATCTGGCGACCGCCTCGCGCGAGGCGCAGGCCTATGCGCGCCGCGCAGGTGCCCGCGTCCGCCTTGGCGACGCGCCCGGCCTGCTCCAAGTCGATGCCCAGCGCGCGATCGCATCGGCGACCCTCCAACAGGTCCAGTCCGATCTGGCGGTGTCGCAGAACGAGGTCGCTCTGTTCCGCGCCTTGGGCGGCGGTTGGCGAACCGACGCCGCTACGCGATAATTGGGCAATGCGGATATTGATCGTCGAGGATGATAGCGACACCCGCGCCTTCGTCGCGCAGGGACTGGGCCAGGCCGGGCATCAGGTCGCGGTCAGCGAGGATGGCCGCGACGGGCTGTTCCAGGCGACCGGCGGGGGGTTCGACGCGATCGTGGTCGACCGGATGCTGCCCGGCCTCGACGGGCTGGCGCTGGTGAAGGCGTTGCGCGCGGCGGGCGATGCGACGCCGGTTCTGATGCTGACCGCGGTCGGCGGGATTGCCGATCGCGTCGAGGGGCTGGAGGGCGGGGCCGACGACTATCTGGTAAAGCCCTTCGCCTTCTCCGAACTGGCCGCCCGCCTCAATGCGCTGGCGCGCCGGCCGGCACCACGCGGCGATGACGCGCATCTGCTGCGGGTCGGCGATATCGTCCTCGATCTGCATCGCCGCACCGTCGAGCGCGACGGCCGACGCGTCACCCTGCAACCGCGCGAGTTCGCGCTGCTCGCCGAGCTGATGCGCAATCCGCGCCGGGTGATGACGCGCACCATGCTGCTGGAGCGGGTGTGGGATTTCGACTTCGACCCGAAGACCAACATCGTCGAGACGCATCTGAGCCGGCTGCGCTCCAAGCTCAACGCCGGCTTCGACGCCGATGCGATCGAGACGGTGCGAGGTGCTGGCTACATGATCCGGGGCGAGTAGATGCTCACCCGCCTGTGGCGCTCGACCTTCGGCATCGTTGTGCTTGTCGCGCTGGCGTTCAGCGCCGCGACGCTGGCGATCGGTGCCGTCGCCTATGAAGTGACGCACGAGGCACTGGAGGAGCAACTGGACCATCGGGTCGCGGTGGAGACCCGCGCGCTCGTCGCAGAAGCGCGCGAAGGTGGTCTGGCGGCGGTGTCCGAGGCAATCCACCTACGCGAGGATGCGCGCAACGAAGCGAGCCTTGATTATCTGCTCGTTGACCGCGCCGGGCGGCCGATCGCAGCGACGATCACGCCGCTGACGCCGGTCGAGCCAGGCTATCAGGAGCATTTCGGCTTCCGACGTGGCAACGTGACCGGCGTCGGTCAGGCGCTTGCGACACCGCTGCCCGGTGGGATGCTCGTCGTCGTCGCTGATCGACGTGACCTTGCCGCGATCGACCGGACACTGGCGTCGCTGTTCGCCACCGCGCTTGCGGCGATGCTGGCGCTGGGAATCGGCGCAGCCGTGCTGGTCGGATGGCTAACCCGGCGTCGCCTGTCGCGCATCGATGCCACGGCGCAGGCGATCATCGCCGGCGACCTGACGCAGCGGGTGCCGCGCGACGGGTCGGACAGCGAGTTCGATCGCCTCGCCGCCACGCTCAACCGGATGCTCGACCGCATCGCCGCGTTGATGGATAATCTGCGGCAGGTGTCGACCGACGTGGCGCACGACCTGCGCACCCCCCTTACCCGCCTGTGCAACCAGCTTGATCGCGCCGCGACCGGGGACAAAGACGCGATCGAGGCGGCACGGCGGCAGGCCGACGATCTGCTGGAGATATTCGCCGCGCTGCTGCGCATCGCCGAGGTCGAAGGGTTGGCTGAACGTCGAGCGTTGGGAGCGGTCGATCTGTCGGCGCTGCTGGAGGACATGGCCGAAACTTATCGTCCCGACTTTGAGGCTGCCGGCCATACGCTGACGATCGACGTCATGCCCGGACTGCATATCGAGGGCGACCGGCGCCTGCTCGCGCAGGCATTGTCGAACCTTCTGGAGAATACGTTGCGGCATACGCCGGCCGGCACCGCCGCGAAGCTCTCCGCCAAGGTGTCGCATGATGCGATTGAAGTGACACTGGAGGACAATGGTCCGGGCGTTCCTCCTGTTGATGCCAAACGCCTGTTTCAGCGTTTCGCCCGCGCCGAGGCGTCACGCACCACCGATGGACATGGGCTGGGCCTTGCTCTGGTTCGCGCCATCGCCGTTGGTCATGGCGGCGATGCCCTTCTGTCCCGATCCGAGTGGGCCTTTGGTGTCACCATACGGCTTCCGAGATAGAGCGAGAGGCGCTGGCGATCGACTTCGGGGTTAAGTAAACGAGGCTTCTGAGAAGCCGCAAGCTTTCCCGTTTCAGCATCCTTTTCGAGACGGGTTTGGCCAGCGCGGTTCGGCTGACCGTGAGGCTGGTCAGCTCCGTTCAGCCGCGTCCTCTTGTGCGACGGCCTCAACATCCGCAGCTGGCGCCTGCACGACCTCCAGTGCCACATTTGCAATCTCGGCCGCTGTCACCTGCAATTGGGTGATCGGCGTCGAGCTTGTGTCGACCCGGTCTAGGCCGCTCTCAGAAATTTTGACCAGGAAACGGTCGACGTCGTTGAGGATGACCAGCTTGATCGACTGGTCTTCGTCGAGCGCGAGCTGCTGAACCGTGCCCTCATAAGCCACGATGAAGCCGTCGTGGCTGGTCTTGGTAAGCACATAGGCGACGACGAAGGAGTCGCCTTTTTTGACCGCCTGCACGGCGGGGTTGAGCCATCCGAACGCGATGGGGTCCGTCTTGCCACTCACGGCGTCGCGCTGCACGAGCCACTGGGCGACGACGCCTGTCACCACGCCGATGAGGAGCATCGCCAATAGCCATGCTTCCAATGCAAAGTCTGTCGCGCCTCGAGCATCGGAAGCACCCCGCAACAAGGCGCGGTATATGTTGGGGTCGAAGCCGACACCGACACAGAAGCCGGTTGTCTGACACCAGGCCGTTTGCAGAGCGAAGAAGCCCGTTCCTAGCAGATGTCCTACAATGGTGCCGAAGACCACCATGAACAGCGTAAGGGTGGAGTTCGGTCGATCCGGCGACGGGCTCAGGAAGTCGGTTCGTTCGCCGGCACGCCAGCCAGCCCAGAAGCACAGGCCCGGGAAGATCAGCAGCAGAACGAGAAAAAGCGAGTAGCTGAAGGCCAAGCCGGTTATGCCGTGACGGGAATTGAGCCGTCCTGCTTGTCGCTATCGGTGGCCGCGTTAGCGCTCACGACGTACACGCCGTTCTCGACGCGCGACGCCTGTCGCACGGCCTGCCATGTGCCGTACCTGCTTTTGACCCGGCGGGCCAAACGCATCGAAGTGCTGGTATTCACGCGCATCCTGGTCCTCCAACGCCTAAGATACATGTTGGTTCGCCCAGCGTCCACCCAGGCTGAGGGGACACAGGGCACTCCCGTGCAGGCTTTACCGCGTGTCTGCTTAGAAGCACTCAAAACTCCATCGCGTTTGAGGCGCCGACAGGCACAGCCTTCGGTCATCCGATGTGTTGGCGGACATACTCGCCCAGGCCGCGCGCGACGAGGTCGTCGTTGGAGAGGCGAGGGCCTCGCTTCAGGCGCTGATTGCCCAGTTTGCGGCGATCCAGCTTAGGCCCAGGGGGGACGGGCGAGGGGGCCTTGAACATCCCGCTGGGCTGAGCGGTACGCGCGGGCTCGTGGTTGTTGCGCTTGGCGTGGTGCGGCTGGACCTGCTGGATGGCATGGGCGAGCGCCAGAGCGGCGTCCAGGTGTTTGCTGTCGACCACCGGCGCTTGGTTCACCCTGCGCATCTTGTCGAAGACGCGATAGGGCAGGGTCTCACCCTCGTGCTGGATCTCGAGCCGGCCGTCCGGATATTCGCACACATCCACCTTCTTGCGCGCGAGCCCCTGTGCGACCAGGGTCGGCTCCAGGATGAACATCGCCTTGTTGTAGTGGAGGGTGAGGGCGCCGGTGACGGTGCGCTGCTCGCGCCATACCATCTCGGCTTCGAGGTTCTCGTGGATGGCGAGCGGCCGGTGCAGATCGCGCGGGTCGAACGGCGCCTTGGCGAACCGTTGGTTGTGCTGCGCCATATAGGAGGGGAGGAAGGCGTTGGCTTGGTCGATGGTGTCGATGCGGTGGAGCCGCATCGCCTTGACGAGCCGGTCCTGCAGCGTCGCGTTGGCCCGCTCGACGCGCCCCTTCGCTTGCGGCGAGTTCGCGCAGATCAAGTCGATGTTCAGCCGGTCCAACGCGCGTCCAAGATGGGTCATGCCGTCGCCATTCGCCGAGGCCGTGTTGTTGCGGAACGCACTGTGCTTGTCCGTGTAAAAAGCGACCGGCTTGCCGTGCCGCTCGAGGTACGTGCGCGTCGCGCGCATGTAGGAGAACGTGCTCTCGCTCTCGACCATCTCGAGGTGCATCAGCTCGCTCGTGGCATCGTCTATGAACACCAGCAGCGTACATTGCGGGCCGCGGCCCTCGAACCACCAGTGTTTCGAACCATCGACCTGGACCAGCTCACCGCGACAGTCGCGCCGGTAGCGAGGCTGGTAGGGGCGAGGGCGCCTGGCGGCGCGGTCCTTCCAAAGCCCGGCTTCCATCATGATCTGCCGGAGCGTCTCGCAAGACAAGCCAAGGCCGTGGCGCTCGGCGAGATACTCGCGCGCGAGCGTCGGCCCAAAGTCGGCATAGTTTTCTCGCACCAGCGCGACCACCTCGGCGCGAAAGGCATCGCTGTAGCGCCGATTGCTCGGTCGCCCACGTTTGCGCGACACGAGACCCGCAGCGCCTTCCTGTCGCAGGCGATCGAGCAGCCGGTAGATTTGCCGCCGCTGTAGGCCCAGCAGCTCCATCGCGTCCGGGATCCGGATCTCGCCGCGGTCGAGCCGCATCAGCGTGTTGAACCGGGTGATCTCTGCAGCACTCATCGTCAGCACCGTCATACCATGCGCGTCCTCGTTGCCGAGGAAGGCTATGACACCGGCGATCCGCTGACAGCACCGGCAGTGCCGTTTCTATCTAGCAGGATGGTGTCATTTGTATCTAGCGCTTACAAACGTACAAGATTGATAACATAGATTATGTAAAATATGGTCGTGGTTTACGCTGTTAATTGGCCTCGCTCGGCTTCGAGCTGGGTCGAGTGAGCCAGCGCGGCGAGAGCTTCATCACTTCGCAAGCATCGGAAATAGTCAATTCTTTTAGGCAGTTCAGTTGTGAGACCTACGGCGCAATCGCGATGCTGGACAGGT